>CAJIBO010000281.1_pt1 | contig 9556 bp, 11 predicted proteins | sample 9199371 | NCBI WGS metagenome assembly CAJIBO01 (sample SAMEA7708307, study PRJEB35096) | sediment metagenome | biome: marine neritic benthic zone biome [ENVO:01000025]; feature: sediment [ENVO:00002007]; material: shallow marine sediment [ENVO:03000034] sea grass bed [ENVO_01000059] ... | reverse complement strand
GGTGGAAAGAATTGTGCACCCTGTTTATCAATTAGAGAATAAGCAGTAACTGCTAATGCTGTTAAAAATGCAAAAATTACTCCCTTATTTCGAAGTATAGACCACGAATTAAAACGAGAACCACTAATCGTTAATAAATAAACACCTCCCATAACACTCAAAATACCAATGATTCCTAGAGTCGATAAATGCTCATCGAAGAAGAGAACCGCAAGAAGTGCAACAAATAGAGGCGCCGAGCGAGCAATGGGATATACCAGCGATAAATCGGCATAAGTATAGGAGGAACTTAAGAGCATCCAATACACAAAATGTACGATACCTGAAAGAAGAACTATCATCCAACCGGCAATTTGAATATCGCCAGTAACAAACAAGTATAAACTTAAAGGAAGATAGAGAAGTAATTCAAAAAGTTTCATCCACCAAGAAAACACGTATTTATCTCGACTCATTTTTGCTAGGAAGTTCCAGATAGAATGAAAGATAGCAGATAGTAGAATTATGCTAATTGCCAGAGAGTCCATTGAGATACCCATTTAAAATAATTGGGAGAAAATGTTTACGAGCAGGGTTGATCAGATCCAACTTTGATTAAGATTAGCATGTATGACTTGTCCGCTGGGTCCAAAAGTAAGGTGATGATATTGTCCATTTTTTAACGTTATTGATGGGCTGCAGTCGGGTATGAGATGTTCTATCATTGATCGAAAAAAGGCACCATGACCCACAACGATAATTTTCTGTGCAGATATCGTCTGGATAATTTGAAGCGCGCGATGTATCCTCATGGTGAAGGCTGCAGAGCTTTCGATGCCAAATTGATTCTCGTCAGATTCTGTAATTCGGTGAATGTGAAGATTTCGAATATGCCTTTGAGATTTACCTTCTAAGCTCCCGAAGCATCTTTCACGTAGTTGAGAGAGATATTTGATTTCGTGAGAGGGAAATAAGAGACTCGCTGTTTCTGAGGCACGACGTAAATCACTTGATAAAACCACATCGGGGGCAGGAATACTTGATTGGAGGGCTTGCACTTGCTCTCGTCCTTTCGGGCTTAAAGGTGGATCGCTTTGTCCAATTAAGATGCCCAATTCGTTTTCTCGCGTTTGTCCATGTCGAATAAAATAAATTTCTTTCACACTTTCTACCCTATATGAACGAATAACTATCACGAGTTAGCTAACTTATCAGTACCAAGATATGAAATGGAAGGAGGAGGTTACGGCTTTAACCCAGCTTTTCCAGCAAATTTTGCTCTGGCTCCAAGTTCTAATTCTATTTGTAGGAACCGATTGCCCGACGGACCAAGCCCACTTTCTCTAATGTGGCCTGTATTTAATCCGACAGCATAATCTGCGATTGCTGGACCTTCACCACGACTACTACAAGGCATAACTCCATAACCATGTTTGTATGCAAGTTGAACAACATCGAAGGCTTCACTAATTGTTCCAATTTGATTCACTTTCAGAAGAATTGCGTTACATGCACCCACATCGATTCCTTGCTGGAGCCGTTTTGGATTCGTCGTAAACAGATCATCACCCACAACTTCGACACTGAGTTCTTTGGTTAAAACCGCGTGACCTTCATAGTCAACTTCATCAAGTGGATCCTCGAGGATAACAAAGGGGTAATTTGCAGTCATTTCTTTGTAGAGCTCAATTAAATCTTCTTTGGATTTTTCTTCATGTGAAAATAGACCGAGAAATTTTTGTTTTTCAATATCATAATATGTCCCTGCTGCGACATCGACTTGAATTCCTATTTGATTTTTATATCCTGCCTCGTCAATGGCATCAGTCATGGTATCCCAAATTTCTTGATCATGATTTACCACGCCTTCTGGAATATGGATGAATCGAAAACGACTTTGATGTTGTTTAAGGTTAAAGCGTTCAGCCATCAATCTTAGGAAGGTTTCGGATATATTCCAACAAGCATATGATGCTTCAGAGAATGAGGGAAAGCCATAGCAGACAAAAGAGTAACTGGGTTTACCTCCTGAGCGCTTCGAATCGCCACCGAAACGTGTGCTGCCCACTAAGGATCCAACGGCAGGCGCTGGCAACGTATTTGCAGAAATACCTCCAACATGTTGATAAAGTGGTATTTCTAAACTCGCTGCAGCAGCTTTTAAGACGGCGGCAGAGACGCTTGCGAGTGCGTTTCCTCCAAGTTTTGATTTATTGGGTGTTCCATCCAAGGAGAGCATGAAGTGATCAATGGTGTGTTGCTGCGTCACATCCATGCCACGTAATTTTGGGGCTAGGATATCGTTGACGTGGGACGCTGCCTTTTGAACGCCGCGTCCACGCCATCGTGATCCTCCATCATAGACAAACTGTACTTCGTGTTGACCTACCGAAATGCCAGCGGTTGCTGTAGCAACGCCTGTAACCCCATCCTCGGTGATAACAGTTGTCTCGATCCCTGGATGACCACGTTCAGAAAAAATTTGACGTCCGATAATAGATTGAATCTTTGAACCCATAATCGTTTCTTCCTCAATAAGCTAGCTAGCTATTCCAACCATTCCCATTTATTTCTTATGTAAATGTGAATCAAAACCAGCTAATACGCGCGCGCGCGTAAATTGTCAGGTAGCAAAATGCAATTAGTGTTTTTTTTCTCGAATTAGGGAAACACTGAGATCGTTCATGCTGATGCCTTTTGAAATCACCATGCCGCTGTTGAGTTTCAATAAGACCTGTGATGAATTATGGTTTCGTAATTCTTTTTGAAAATTAATATTCACATCTTTAGCTTGCTGCAGAGTTCCACCATCTACGATACCCCCAGCAAGACAGGGAAAACCCGAGGTATGCTGAAACTGTGAACCAGGACCATCAGTTCCATCAGTATCGGCAGCGGCGATCACGATGTTCTGAGTATTTGCGATCGTCTGAGCTGCGCCTAAGACGAATTCTTGGTTGCGGCCACCGATGCCCGTCGCGGTGCCGACCGTCACCAGCAACTCGCCACCAGTTAAAAGAACGCAAGGAGGTGAAACTGGATCTCCATGTTGCTCAATTGATTTCGCAATATGAGCCACTGTCCGCCCCGCTTGACTAGCTTCAGCTTGTAACTCACGGGTGAGAACAAGAGGGGTATACCCAAGCTCTTGAGCTTTCTGAGCGGAGGCAGAGATCATATCAAGGTGCTGAGGCATAACGCCAAAAATTCGGAAAGACATTTTAGAAAATTCATGGGCTTTAATAGTTTCATATCGTGGGTCAGCAGTTTCAAGATGTCGCCGTACTGTGAAGGGAACATCATTCCAAGCATTCCATTTTCTGAGATTGTTGATTGCTATTTGATATGTGGTATAATCAGGAAGAGTATGCAACCAGAGATTTCGATACATTAGTTGATGATAGTCGCTCGGATGCCACGCAAGGATATGCACCATTTTAGCTGGATGAACATGTTGAGAAATACGCCCACCTTTCATTAAATCGAGATGGTTGCGAATAGGATTAAGGTCCCCTGTCGGAGCTCCTCGCTCGATCTGCATCAGATAAGTCGTCTTCTGTACATCCTCGATACTAATACTTGGAACGGGTAATGTTAACAGAGATGACACGCCATTAGCAACCAAGAGAAATACCAGATCATCTGCTCTAAAATCTTTAGTAAAATCGAGGATTCGCTCACAACCATGAATACAATCTTGGTCAGGTACTGGATGACTGCCCAATGTCACACCGATACGCTGTAAAATGATGGGATGCCCTTTCTTATCAATGACATGCCCTCCAGTAAGTCGATTACCAAGAAGATTTTCGATGGCTTTCGCGACGCGTTGAATTCCCTTCCCAGCACCCAAAATATAGATATTCCCAATCTTGGAGAGGTCATAGATCTCGACACCAGTTGTTGGAGAATTAACCGGTTCAAATTCTGGCTTTCCAACTAGAAGACATTCTCGCTCTAACCGAAGCATATTTCGTGTATTCTCTAATGGATCGGCAGCATCTAAGCCAGCATCAAGGATCTCAAGTGCATGGGCTCGCCCTTGACGATTTCCTTGACCGAGTAAAGCGTCCAGATTCTGTATTCGCATCGCGTATTCCTCAGGGATTCGTCCAATAGTGAGAATGTTCGCCGATTTAAGATAGACTATTAATAATCTCTCAAATACATTATGATAGTCATGAGCTCTACAATCAAATCCATTCATGCAAGAGAGATTAATACAACACGCGGCTACGTCGGGCTCCATGTTACTGTCGAAACCTACGAGGGGATACGGGGTACGCGCGCGCGTTTGTAACAACTCCCAATAACATGATATACATTCTAGGATCAGTATGTATGGCAAAATAGATATTGACTGCAACAACTATGTGGCGAGAAAATGGTAATTCAAAATCGCGACGCGTTAATTTCCCACGGCAACATACCGGGACGGGTAATTGTTGTGGATATACTGGAAGCGGGATTACAAGCTGCAAACCCTTATTATAACACGAAAAGTCTCCTTAACCTTCAATCGGATGGACACCTTATAGTAGGTCGAAGTGGATTTCCGATAGAACAGCCTCGCGGGCATCCTGTACGATATGAACCACTCATTATTGACCTTAACCAAATGCAGAATATCTATGTTGTTGGTGGAGGAAAAGCAGCTCAGAGTATGGCCAAAGCCATTGAAGATGTTTTGGAGCCATATATTACTGATGGACAAGTCAACGCTCGAAAAGGAGAACCTTTGCTGTGTAACCGGATTCACGTGACTTTTGCTGGACATCCTATCCCAGATTCCGATAGTGTTGAAGGGGCAAAGCGGATGCGTGAACTCGAGAAAAAAGCAACTAAAGGAGATCTTGTATTCTTAACAGAGTCAGGCGGAGGAACAGCATTGATGGCATTGCCTGCTGATGGAGTCAGTCTCAATGATGTCCAAGATGTCTATCGACAACTCTATTTTGAGCGAGGAGCATCTATGTCAGATGCCAACGCAGTCCGATGGTTATTATGTGACCTCAGGGGAAGACATGAACGATATATCGGAGATGCGACTATGATTGCTTTCCACACATCGGAAAACCATGATGGCTTAACCATTGCTGCTAATCGTAAGAGCCCGGAGCATCGTGCGCGCCCCGCGGATTGGTCATATGACTATGCTATTAAAGTCCTAAAACGCTATGAAATATGGGACACGGTTTCATCCGCTGTTCGAAAACAACTGGAGAAAGCGGATCCGCGCTATGAAATGCTACGTCCCAATGAAGTATTAGGAAAACCTCATTATCATTTTCGTGTGATGGGTTCGGAATACATGCTTGATGCTGCTCAACAGAAAGCAATCGAGTTGGGGATACCAGCACATATTATTTCCTCAAGCATGAATAATCTTGAAGTGTGGCCAGTTGCTGGCGTGGTAGCACATATTGCACGAGAAAGCGAGTTTTACGGGCGTCCTTTTCAACCTCCATGTGTCCTACTTTTCGGTGGCGAGTTGCTGGTGACGGTCGGCACCGCGACGGGCATCGGTGGCCGCAACCAAGAATTCGTCTTAAGCACCGCACCCATGATTGCAGGAAGCCAAAACATTGTGATTGCATCTGTTGATTCTGATGGAGCTGATGGACCATCTCCAGTTGCTGGAGGAATTGTTGATGGAGATACGGTTAATCGACTCAGCGACATTGGCGTAAATGTATTTCAAATCTTGGATAATCATGACTCTTATGGTGCATTGACGCAACTCGATGATGCCATACACGGAGAAATTCGCAGCACTAATGTGAGAGATCTTCGTGCGATTTACATCCAGAAACGTGTTAATCAAGAAGAGTTACAGCACTATGTTGATACTAACCAATTAACTCTTTATGGATTCCATGTCGCCTCGAAAAATGTAGAATAACAATTATAACCGATTTTACTCAAACAGATTTAGCACGTGGAAGCGAGCTTGATAAGTAGAATATCATATTGTCAGCATTTTACGAATTGAACTATTCTCAGGAAGAAACGTGAGTATTAAAGAAGGAGCGTGTTTTCATCAATTGGGTACACTTGTACACTCAGCGATCGTAACTCTCCGCACCATTGAATAGTTGCTCGATCACTATGTGCAAATTGAAGAAGAGTATCCCGAGGAATTTGATAGATGGATTTTATTTGCCAGGTTTCCTCCTCCATGAAGACTAGAAGAAGATAGTCAATACAGTTGAGACACATCGTACTGAATGTTGCTTCAAAGTTCGTGTCAGAACTTAGTTTCATGATGATTTGGATACGATCACCAAATTTAGAGTGAGCGTCATAACCTGTCTGCTGGGATGATGCTACAAGCTCGATAGGTAAGCGTTGTGCACAGAACCATCTTGCATATGCTAAAGGAATATTCTCGGTGCTTTGGATTACACCTTTATTCTTTAATTGTCGAATGCAGTCAGCGGTGTGAGCGACAAGCTTCGAAATGTCATTTGACTTCACCTTTCAACCACCTATGAGATCATAAGTCAATATCTGCACAATGTGTGTTGTAAGTTGTGGCCATATGCTATGTCTGGATACTCGTATTTTTCGTTTTCTCCACCCTTATCAATTACAATGATCTCTGTGAAGAATGTGAATAACTCTTTTATTCGGGGAAATAATAGCAACTGAATGATGCAATTTGGGAAACATAACATGGCCAAAACACCGAGTGATTATTGAAGTGGTAGACATTGAGGGAAAATGTCCAGTCTATAAAATAGGAGATATAATGGTAATTGAAGAACCCAAGTTAGTACTTGAGGAATCCGACGCCGTTTGTGTTCGTGCAATGAGTCCTCTAATGACCCATATAATTTCTGCGGCAGGTGGAATCGATCCAAGTAGTGCTGAAGGGGGGGTTTTACATAGTCACGCTGATCCTGCGATACCTCCGGAGCGAGGGGTTCATTATACGTCTTGTCCGATGCCAGGCACTCCATTTTCGACAAAAGGCCCTGTACTGTTTCGACTGAAAGTGGAAGGAGTGGCGGATCCTTGAAAACTTCCCGACCTTACCGGCCATACGAAGTTTTACGTGTCGACGTTATAGAAGCTTGGAAAGATGGACAAGACACTCGAGGGAAAGGATGTCCATACTACGAAGTAGGTGACACTTTCTTCATCGAACATGTTGCGCTTCGAAAAGAGAATATTCAGACTCAATCGGGTATGCTCTGTATGGCAGCGCTTGCGGACCACATTCCATTTTACCGTGCGTTACTTCGTGGGATTTCTCCAAGGGAACTAGGAATAGCTCTATCCGACGATCCTTCCAGTGGATACCTACGCTGCCACGATCCAAGTGGGAAGCGCCAGCTCCCCGTAAAAAGCGCTACTATTATCTTTAAAATCACACCTTTACCACAACGCGAGCAAATCGAGCCATAATACTTGGCATAGTTACAAGACCTAATACTGCTGAATCAGAACGCGTATTAGTATATGCAGAATTGAGAAATTTTTAAAAGGAAGGAAGTATTCCCTTGTGAGACCAGAATAGGCGGATTTCGATGACATACAAATATGGGAATGCTTTCTCTTCTGATGAATTACAATACTTTGAAGAGGCTTCGTTTAGAAATATGGTCACGTTTTATCGTGAAGAATTGCACCAACTCATTCAAGGAGGAATGGCGAAATCGATTTTCACGAAGGGGGACCGACGAGTACTTCGTCGATTAGGCATTTTACAATTAAAGGGAACCGGTAAGTCCGGACGTCGCCTTGTGATAACATCAAAAGCACGTAATTTGCTGTGATAAAGATGAAAATAGGTGAAAAATTTAAGCTAGAATGCGGTCATGAGGGGAAAGTAGTCTACGTCGATTCAGAGAATAAAATATGGGTGAAAGGAACCCGCCGCGGCTGCCGTGTATGTGGAAAAGGTGCTACCGGAGAATGGGCCCCAACAGTCTATCTCCTTACGTTATCAGAGTGAGGAGCTGGCTAATCCGGTTGTATTCCGGTAAAGATAGCCTGAAACCGAGTTTCCAGTTCTCTTAGTTTGCTGCTGAATTCACGTCCAAACCTCAATGGTGTCTTGTTAAAATCAAGGGTTATACTGTTAATTATGGTGCAAAAATAAGTTATTAGAGGCGCTAATTCCCAATTGAGGTGCACATTCAATTTGGCTATCCCTTCGATAATTCGGTTCACACGATCCTGTTCTTTGGGGTCACAGAAACTTACGATTGTTGACAATTCTGATACTACATGATTGAGGAGTTGTCTAATAGCTAGTCGTTGTTTCTTCGTAAAACGATATGATTCTTGCGCATCATCCAAGATTTTCAGAAGTTTATTTGTTGATGTCAGAATTTTTGCTTTATGGGATAGTACCAGTTTGATTTGTTTATCATTTTTAGTACTCATTTGACTTCTACCTGAATTGACTGAAATCGTAAATTAGTATTCATTGACTAGTTAGCTTGTGACCGTACTGGCTATCATTATTGATGCACGTAAAGCTCGGACAGCATGGAGGTAATCATCTTGTTGTATTCTGATAGTTTTTCCATCAAGACGTTCAACACATGGCATGTTTTCCGCGACATCGGCCATTAAAGAGTCAATGAATCTTGCAATAAGGACAATTGGGGGGTTGATAATGTATGGCTGAATGCGATCCCGACGCTTTATCGCTGTCAGAACTCCCTGTTTGATAAGTAGGCGTGCCTTGTTGGGGTGAAGACATTTCGCAGCGGTGCGAGAAACTGCTTCTTTCACTGCAACTGTAATTGTCTGGGGAAGAAGTGCTTCAACTTCCCGAGTGACTGCGAGGTCTCCAGATACAAAGATCAATGGGATACCATAGTATCCCGCGATCCCTGCATTCAATCCCATCTCACCCATCTCGACTCCATTCACGAGGACACTATCTACGACTCGACTGGAGATAGTGTGATCAATTATCCCATATTTAGTGCCTCGTTTAGCGTGATACCCGATTAAGATTACGGCATCAAATGCACTATTAATGCCTTCCATCTGAGCGAGGGGTTTGGGCGATCCTCGAACGAGAACGGCGCTTTCATGGAGGTCTTCGGCACGGATATTTCGTTTATGACCATGCCCATCTGAAACCACAATTTCTGACACTCCTGCAGCTAACATGCCCTCAATTGCTGCATTCACATCCTTAGCCATCAGGGTTCTTCCTAGTTCATACTCTGTCGGATCGGATCCTGTTTGACTTGGATGTACAATACCGGATATACCTTCCATATCAACCGAAACAAAGATTTTTAATTCGCTGGAATTAGTAGGGGATTCATTCATTGTCCTTCAGGTTAGTCTTAGAAGAGAACTCATTTAAGCATTTACAGACACTACACTGAGCAAAAAACATAAGCGCACGCAAAAAAATAGCTAGCTCTGTAGCCCAAAACCCGTTAGAAATGACTTGTTTAGCTTACACACCATTGTGAATGCTGGATCATAGACATTCCCAACATCATATTCAATACATTGGCCCATCAATTGGTGAATCTCGTTAGTATCTAAAGTGTAGTCTTCATGTAGCCACCGAATCATTTCAGTTGTCGCGTGTTGAAGT
>CAJIBO010000002.1_pt1 | contig 9704 bp, 10 predicted proteins | sample 9199371 | NCBI WGS metagenome assembly CAJIBO01 (sample SAMEA7708307, study PRJEB35096) | sediment metagenome | biome: marine neritic benthic zone biome [ENVO:01000025]; feature: sediment [ENVO:00002007]; material: shallow marine sediment [ENVO:03000034] sea grass bed [ENVO_01000059] ... | reverse complement strand
GATGGAAATGTAAATGAAACGGTCTCTGATGACCCCGGGGTTGTTTACGCTTAGTATCTTCAAGCTGTTCTGGCAAATCAAGTCCGTCCAAAAGGAGTTCTTGCAGTATCGCTGACCGCGTCAACGATTGAACGTATCGTCGTTTTGATTCTAATGATTCAGCTTGAGTTGGCATCAAGTCTCATATCTGCTATCATATTTACCATATAGATTATGCAGAAATAATACCTGCACAAGATACGGAGTCAAAATACAGATTGTATAACGCGCGCGCGATTCTTTGATAAATACTACTTTGATGAAGGTGCTCTGAAAAATATTATATTCTTGGGAAAATTACTCATAATTATTCTAGCCATCCTATGTATCGTTATTCTCTTATTGGGACATAATGTAGCTAGCTAGCTTGTTTCAAGAGCTCTTGCTTTGATTTTCCAATGTTCGCTTTCAGTTTTTGTTTGAGTGCCGCCCCGTGTTCTCCCAGCCAATTAAACTTCGTACAGTCATCCAGTTCGTTGCACGCATTGCAGAGATCATGGGCTTTGTCTTTCGCGCAGATGCGTATAGCACACTGGGGAGGACCGCCTCCCTGTTCACACCCGGCGCAATACGCATATTTTGTCATCCAGTTTAACGTCTTCTCCGTGTCGTCCCAGTTCAGATCTTTACCTTCGGGTACTAATGGAGCCCATTCCTTGATTCCAATCATATTAATGTAATCGATGGTCTGTTTTGCACTCTTTGCTACTGATCCGTCTCCGAGAAAACAGGTTCCACACGCTATCCCACAAGGTCCCATCTGGTTCGATACATCAAAAGGTGATTCCATGCTACTGAGCTATAGTGCAAAGGAAATAAATGTATTATGTTCGGTATGGTGACGTGGGCGAGTTTATGCTTCATCAAATAGTGTGTACGCGCGCGCAAAACACAGGTGTGCAATTTAGCCCAGGTTATCATTAGTTTAGCTAGCTAGTCACTCTTTACACGATACGCGCGCAAGTTAGCATGTTTAGTTCACTTCGTACCGTATCATTAATCAATCTCTTTGTACGATCCGAGAGAAATCCATTTCATTAGCATCGTCCCATATGCTAAGTTAATAATCAATATGAAGGAATGGCACGCTGAGAACATATCAGAAATTCTTGTGTGAATTGTGTACTCACGCGATCGCTCGACATCATGGTAATGATCAATACGAATTCATGGTTTGTGCAATACGCGCGCGCGTATGGTGGTTGTGAAAATCATTTTGAGAAGCTGACTATAGATAAAAAAGGTAACATATTCTTAAGTTAAATCTTTATATCAACTTGAGGTCTTATCGTTTATAATGATCTATTGAGAGGTTTTACAATGTCGCAACGAAAAGTGAAAGGTTATGCGGGAAAGTTTCTGAAAGTGAACATGGAGCACGGTGAATGCAATGATATCAGCTTTGATGAATCTGTTCTGCGACAGTATATTGGAGGCACCGGTTTAGGATCAAAGATACTTTATGATGAAGTGTCGCCAGAACTTGATTGGTCTCATCCTGAGAATCGCTTCATTGTAGCTTCGGGTCCTCTTGGAGGCACATCGATTGGAGGCTCAGGAACAATCTCCGTCATTACCAAAGGTGCGTTAACTAATGGAGCTACGGCAACCCAAGCAAATGGCTATTTGGGAGCATTCTTAAAGTTCTCAGGGTATGATGGTATTATCGTACAGGGGGCTGCTCACCGATGGATGTATCTCCTTATTGATGACGGTCAAGCTGAGTTACGTGATGCAAGTCACCTGCTAAGGAAAGACACGTATGAAACCACTGATTTGATTAAAACAGGGTTGAATAAAAAAGATCTGCAGATGAGTGTGGCATCAATCGGACCCGCAGGCGAAACACTCGTACGTTTTGCAGGCGTTTTTGTGGATAAGGGACACGCGGCAGCTCATAATGGAACAGGTGCCGTTATGGGATCCAAAAAGCTAAAAGCGATCGCAGTGACACGGGGACATCAAAAAGTACCCCAACATGATACTGAGACACTCCGAGCAATTAGCTCAAAACTTTATGAAAATGTAAAAACGTTTTCAGGAACCGTCGGAGGGGTCTATAGAAGTCAGAATTCGGGGCGAGGAACTCTCCCTATCAAGAATTACACCACAAATCTTTGGGATATTTCAGAAAAGGAATTGTTTGGATTTAGTGAAGAGTATATTCGAAAGACTTTTGACCCTCAACCCCATCCGTGCTGGGCTTGTCGATTGAACCATGCAACTATGATGCGTGTAACCTATGGTCCGTATGAAGGAACTGTTGTGGAAGAACCAGAATATGAGCAACTGGCAGCGTGGGGCCCGGTCATAGATGTGAAAGATGTCGGTGCAGCGTTTATGCTCTCAGCGATAACCGATCAATTAGGCATGGATAATAATGAATCCGGGTGGCTAATTGGGTGGATTATGGAATGTTATGAGCGAGGTCTCATTCAGCTCAATGAACTCGATGGTTTGGAGCCTAAGTGGGGTGATCCTGAAGCTGTGAAACAGTTATTGCATATGATTGCTCATCGAAATGGATGTGGCGACTTCTTTGCTCAAGGCGTGATGCGAGCATCACAGCAGAAAGGAGGCGAGGCCGCTGCCGCAGCCATTTATACGATGAAGGGCAACACTCCACGTGGGCATGATCACCGCACGCGATGGAAAGAGATGTTCGATACGTGCACATCGAACACGGGCACCCTGGAAACAGCCACGTACGTCACTACGCCCGAGCTTAGTGGACCTGGATACCCTGTTGAGGTCTCAACTTATGAAGCAACCGCGAAAGGCTTGATGGTGTTTGAGGATTCACTAGGAACGTGTCGCTTCAACACTCGTACCAACATGCCGCTCTTAACCGATGCAGTCAACGCGGTCACTGGCTGGGAGATGACTCAAGAAGAAGCCCGAACAATGGGATTACGCTCCGTGAATCTGATGCGTGCGTTCAATATTCGCGTAGGAATCACCCGAGACCATGATCGCCCCTCAACACGCTATGGATCGACTCCCCTCGATGGACCAACTAAAGGAGTCGGTATCCAACCACATTGGGATGCAATGATCGATAATTACTATCAGATCTTAGGCTGGGACATCGAAACAGGGAAGCCTCTCAAATCGACACTCCGTACTCTGGGGCTTGATCATGTTATCAATGACATCTGGTAAACTTAAGCGTGCACAGGCAGTATTCTTCCCTTTTTTTCTTGACTCTTGATGTGCAGCCCAGCCCTAGGCATTCACATCCTTCATATACATCGCGATATACCCAATGGATGACCATTAATTGATGAAGCAAGTTCCTGATCAACAACGTCAATGGCTTCTCCTACTTGAAGCAGCTCTTTATGCGTCGGGAAAACCGATGGATATAAAGACGCTTGGATCATTTATTGGATTAAAATCACGGGATACCATTCGAGAGTTATTGCGTACCCTCGCGCGACGCTATCGCGAATACAATGGCTCTCTTGAGATCATCGAATTAGAACAAGACCGTTTTGTCCTCCAATTACAACCACAATACGTACCCAAAGTTCAGAGATTATCAATAAAACCACGCCTCACGCGCGGTCCATTAACAACTCTAGCGTACATCGCGTATAATCAACCTGTAGCTCAGTCAAAAGTTGTTGCAGTACGTGGGAGCCACGCATACCGACACATCCGTCTACTCGAAGCCCGAAAACTCATTTCAGCACAAGAACTCGGAAAAACGAAAATCCTGCGGGTTACTGATGATTTCCTCGATCATTTCAACTTGAGTCGGAACCGAACATTAATGAGGCGACAATTACGCGCCTTATTCAAAACGCCGAATGATTGAACGAAGATTAGGTTAACGCGTGCGTGTAGTTAATTGTAGTTGCGTGTACGCGCGCGCGTAGGGCTCCAAATCGAACCTTCGCAGATCTGGGTCGGCGATTCACTAAGCGCATCATGCCTGTTTAATCGCATCACGAAGCAGCGATGGCTAGCTCGTAAACACGCATTATAATTTGTGAAACTCAACTGTATTGTTTCGGGTATCATAAATTGCACAGCTGATACTGCCAAATCGTCCCATTAATTCTCCGGGGTTAACTAAGAGACAATCGTTAACTTCCCGACATTCATGTTTATGGGTGTGTCCATAAAAAACAGCATCATATTTTCCAGATAACGCGAGAGTTTCCGCAATGTTGGGATAATGAATTACGGCAATTTTCTTATTATCGAACTCAAGCTCAGCGAAATCTCCATGGAGATACACGTGTTCTTCAATGCAGATCTTTGTGGTGAGATGTCGATCGTTGATGTTCCCAAACACGATATGGATATCGCCTTTGAAACTGGTCAATTCACGAATCATGAATGGAGCACAGTAGTCACCACAGTGAATCATAGCGTCGACGTTTTTCTTTTGAAAGAGCTTGATAGCGAGTTGAAGGTGATCAATACGGTCGTGACTATCGCTGATTATGCCTATCTTCATGATTTCTTTCCTCTTTTCCTCTCTTGTTAACCATCTATATAACTCTTTGAATCAATAAGCGGGCCAGTAAGTCTTACGCTTGAGTAACATTTTTTTGTTTTAGCTTAATCAACTTCTGTCATGGATCCTCTTCCCCACATTACTCGCATAGCACAGGAATATTTTAAAGACGCAAAAGGAAGCCATGATTGGGATCACACAAATCGCGTACTTAAACTCTGCATTCACATTGGATCCAAGGAACATGCGGATCTTGAGATTTTACGTTATGCCGCAATTTTACATGATATTGGACGAAAGGCTCAAGACCAATCAAATGGAAACCTGTGCCATGCTGAACTCAGTGCTCGTTTAGCCCGCTCGATCCTTGAAAAATTTCAAATAGATCCCGTAAAAATCGAGAAAATTCTTCATTGTATCGAATCCCATAGATATCGAGGACACATTACTCCTCACTCCAAAGAAGCTCATATCCTCTTCGATGCAGATAAACTGGATTCGATAGGAGCTGTAGGTATAGGCCGAGCGTTCCTATTTGCTGGTGAGGTTGGAGCGAGATTACATAATCCACATGTTGATCTAGACAAATCAAAACCATACACACGAGAAGACACCGCATTCAGAGAATATCAAGTCAAACTTCGTAACGTTCGAGACCGAATATTAACCGAGGAGGGAAAGAGGATCGCAAATGAAAGACATCGGTTTATGGTTGAATATTTCAACCGATTGAATAAGGAAGTTGAAGGTGAACTATAGCTTACACCGTCGTAGACAGATTTCGCCTAGCGAGCCTCCAACAAGGGCTTCATATTTGGAAATTGAAAATTTTTATTCTCCCATAAACTATTAATGGGGTTCTAGGCACAAATGAAGGTGATTCATCATGCAAATAGCTAAGTTACCGAGAGTACAATTAGCATCTCTCCCTACTCCCTTACAACTAATGCCACGACTTACAGAGAAATTAGGGGGGCCTCAACTCTACATTAAACGTGATGACTTAACTGGATTAGCTTTTGGTGGTAACAAACTGCGAAAATTGGAGTTCCTCTTAGGTGAGGCCTGTGCACAAAAGGCTGATATCATTCTCTCAGGAGTACAAGGATTTCAATCAAACCATCTCTGTCAAACTGCAGCTGCCGCGAAAAAACTTGGAATGGATGTAATACTGGTAAAAACGGGGCCTCACGATGATTATGACCCACCAGAATATGATGGAAACCACCTCCTACAATACCTGCTAGGTGCTGAGATACGTGTATATCGTCCTGAACATGCTCCAAAACTTGAAGATATCGCAAATGAGCTGAAAGCACAAGGACGGACACCTTATATCATTTCGCAAGCGGGATCAACCCCTCTTGGAACCATTGGGTATGCTAATACTGTCCGAGAACTTCTTGACCAAACCACTCGGATGCGGATTCATGCTGATTTTATCATACATGCAACCGGTTCAGGTGGGACGCAAGCAGGCTTGGTTCTCGGAGCAAAGGCTTTGAACACTGGCATAAAGATTGTCGGCGTGAGTGTCACTGATCCTACTAGAACGGAAACCTCAATTCAGCGCGTTACTAATCTCGCGGTGGATGCTGCAAAACTTCTTGATATCCAATTATCCCTTAACAGCAGCGATGTCACAATTCTTGACAATTATGCCCGCAAGGGTTATGGCGTTGTCGATGAAAACAAGATTTTGGCAATCCAACTTTTGGCACAAACTGAAGGTATCTTCGTAGACCCTGTGTACTCGGGTACAGCTCTGGCAGGCTTAATCGATTTAATCCGAAAGGGCCATTTGACAAAGGAACATCGAGTCATCTTTCTTCATACTGGTGGAAACGTCGCACTTTTTCCATACAGGAATCCAATTATATCTATCCTGAAACGGGATCCTCCTTCCTGGATCACTCCACCATGGTCGAGTTAATTCTTCGAGTGCTGACTGTGTTTGACATAGTTTGCGATGCGTTGAATGCGCTCGAGGGCTACGGTAAGTCGCGTTGGGCTCTCAGTTGAAAAAGCGAGCCGTAGCGCGCTCTGAGGATCTCCAAAGCCGGAATTATCTAAACACGCAACTCCCGTAAGTTCTAGCAGGGATTTACGAAATATTACTGAATCGATATTGTCAAGTGTTGGATAAACGTAGATGGCTCCTTCTGGTGTTGAACAATGAAAGTTATCGATTTCGTTTATTCCTTTAACGAGAAGATCACGTCTAAACGTGAATTCCTGTTTCATCTTTTCCCGTCGACTACGATATGTCTGCTCGTTATCAAGAATTAATTTGGCAGCTGCTTGTGTGGGTTGAGGTGGACAAGAGAAGAAATGCGTTTGGATTTTATGGATTTGATGGATGTATTCAGAGTTTGTGACTCCAAACCCAAGGCGTAATCCGGGAAGAGCGTGAGATTTTGAGAGGCTATCAATGACTGTGATCTGGCCTTCTTCGTAGAGATCAGGAAGTAGAGAGAGCGCGCTCGGATTAGCGCCATTGTAGGTTAGAGTATGATAGACTTCATCAAATACAATCATAATAGATGTGTTGGCGACCAATTGACTGATTATTCTGTAATCTTCTGGCGTGAGGAGGCTGCCGGTGGGGTTATGGGGAGAATTCACTATAATTGCTTTTGTTTTAGATGTAATCGAGCGTTCCAATTCACGATAATCAAGTTGATAACTGTGGGTAGAGTTAAGGGGTACGATGACTGCCTGAGCTCCAAGAAGTTGGATGACACCAAGATAGGAAGGAAAGAAAGGTTGAAAGCAGATGATTTCGTCACCGTTTCCGGGTTGAATACTGCAGCGTAGTACCGAAGTGAGTGCGCCTTTCGCACCTATAGAGACAAATACTTTCTGCGGATCGATATCAAGGCCATGAGCTCGTTGGGATAAATAGTGGCTGATGACTTCACGAACTTCAGGCTCTCCCAAGGGGTTGCCGTATCGTAATGATTTCTGTCCCGCCTCACAAATAATATCTTGAATATTATGAACCAGAGGATACTGGACGTCACCGATAGATAGGTCAATCACGTCTAATCCTTCGCGGCGAGCTGCATCAACATTTGGCTTAATATCGAAAGCCGCCTCACCTTGTATTGATAGTAAATCTAACGAAACTGTACTCATGGTTGCTATTCTTCATTCTTTAAGTGTTTTCAGTAACAAATTGAGCGCATCAAATCTAATGGATCGTTCGTTAAGATCAAATGTATACAAGGTCTGCGGATTCGGTTCGCTGTAAAAATGAGGCAATACCAAGGACGTCGTCCACTTCGTCGATCATGTCTTCCTTAGCTATCCCATGGAGTGCCATAGCAGCTGTACAGGCATAGATTTTTCCACCAAATCCTTTAAGGTGTGATATCATCTCCGAGATCAGTGGGATGGTTTTAGCGTCTCGCCCTGTTTGTATTTGGGCTCGGAGCCAACTCTCTGTTTCGTCACCAATGTTATCAGTTTGATCTTTAATCAATCGAATAATCGCTCCATAGGTGAAGAGAACATGAACTTGTGTGAATTGTGCGGCGGAGACGGCAGCTATTGACAGAGCATAAGCTACGCGGTCATAAGATGCGTTGTTGATGATGAGAGCAAGATTTTTGTGTGACATTTTCACTCGCCTGATACAGAGAGTTGTTTGGATTGAGGGTTGTGGAGCGGGGTAAGATAATTTAAAAGTTGTGCGTAGATCGTTTGAGCATCCTTCTCAGAACTGACGCCTTTCAGTAACGCATTTCCCGTTTTCATCAAGTTGATCGAGACGCCTGCTGAGGTCGTGAGAGCGAGACCAAGTTCGGATTGCAATGTTATCGTGTAATGGTTTTTGAGGGTATTTATGGCATTTGAAAGATTGATTTCTAATGGGTTATGGGGGGATGCCATAAATGAGTCTTTTCCGCAGAGTGAGACGATCTTGGTATCAAGTGTTTGCTGATGATCGTACGCTGTGGCGGTACCACATACTGGACAATCTTCACGTCGCTGTATCTCAAGGTTAGTAAATGACAGGGAGTTCACATCGATGAATAATACTTTTCCCCGTAATGCGGGGGATCGTCCTAATATTAGGTGAATTGCTTCGCTCACTTGGATACTAGCTATTATGGCAAGAATAGGGGTTAAGACGCCAGCAGTTTCACAGGTTGGAAGTCCTTCATCGTTGACCGTTCCAAGATAGCATTCAAGACATGCGGTTTCTCCTGGTAGCATGGTACTGACGTTTCCATAGGTCTCAAGGGCTCCTGCATAGATGTAGGGGATGTGATGTTCGTTACAGGCTTTATTGATAGCATATCGTGGTTGTAGTCGATCTAATCCATCAATAACAATGTCCACGTCTTTGACGACGGTTGATGCGGTTGTCTCGCTGATAGTGATTGGAAGGGCGTGAATATTGAGGTGAGGATTCAGTGCATGTAATTTCTTTTGTGCAATTTCGACTTTTGGATAGCCGACATGACTTGTATCATACAGGATTTGCCGATGTAAATTCGTGAGATCAACGACGTCTTGGTCAACTAATGTGAGGGAACCTACACCCATGGCCGCTAATTGTACAGCGGAGAAGCATCCAAGTCCTCCGACGCCAATAACGCCAACTCGCGCGTTTTTGAGTTGTCGTTGTCCCTGTTCTCCAATTGTTGTTAAGGCAAGTTGCCGGGAATACCGCTGAAGTTCTTCGGGTGATAGAGACATCTGCGTTTAACCTCCTGTAACGCTGGGAAGAATAGTTAATTCGTCCCCCTCTTGGAGCTGAGACTCTAAATTGTTGATAAAGCTAATGTTTTTACCGTTTAGATAGATATTGAGAAACCGTTTCGGCTGTCCAGAATTATCAAGTAATTTTCGTTTAAAAGGCTCTCCATATCGAGAGCTTAATTGGGTAAACGCGTCCCGGACGGTAGTAGCTGAAAGGATGACAGATTTTTCTTGACGGGTGATGCTTAAGAGAATTGATGGAAAGATTATCGTGACCATACAGGAACCTCCAAAAGAGATGTCGCTTCATGAAACGATGTCATGGTTGGTTCAATTGTGATCCAACTAGCGATGTGTTCGGAAATAGCTTCGGTTGTTTTCAATCCATTTCCTGTGATATAGCATACAACAGTCTCATCAGCGGATATTTGCCCATTCTGAATTAACTTCTTTAATACCGCAATCGTGACGCCGCCATCAGGTTCTG
>CAJIBO010000082.1_pt1 | contig 9733 bp, 6 predicted proteins | sample 9199371 | NCBI WGS metagenome assembly CAJIBO01 (sample SAMEA7708307, study PRJEB35096) | sediment metagenome | biome: marine neritic benthic zone biome [ENVO:01000025]; feature: sediment [ENVO:00002007]; material: shallow marine sediment [ENVO:03000034] sea grass bed [ENVO_01000059] ... | reverse complement strand
ATGTACATGCAATTATCCTGACTCACGCGCATCTCGATCATAGTGGAGCTGTACCCATCTTTCATGTTACAACTGAGGTCCCAGTTTATGGAACTCGAATAACACAGCAATTATCAAAGATGTTAATTACTGATTTTATTCACTTATCTAGATATTATCTGCCCTATGAATACCTGGATCTTCAAACTATGATGAGTCGCTTTGTGGATCTTGAGTACAGGCAGCCAACACGTATCCGGGGATTAGGGATAGAATTATTGAACTCGGGACATATCCCTGGAAGTGCCCAAGTGGAGGTGGAGTGGCGTGGAAAACACGTCTTGTATACCAGCGACTTCAATCCATACGATACTCAGCTTCTTCATGGTGCAGATCAAGCATACCACGATATCAACGCGTTAATCATAGAAAGTACCTATGCTGACGAAGAGCATCAAAATCGAGAAACCGAGGAACAACGATTTATGGCACAAGTAAATCAGATAGCGGAAGGGGGAGGTACCGTGTTAATCCCATCATTTTCTGTGGGTCGGGCACAAGAGATCCTTTGTTTACTCGCAGCCAATAATTTTCAATATTCAACAGTCGTTGATGGGATGGCCATCATTGCTAATGAGATCGTGGCTAAAAATTTGAAGTATGTGAGAGACCCTACTCTCTATAAAAAAGCTCTATCCAGGACCTCTGTAATTAGAGGGTGGAAGGATCGACGACGCGCGACGAAAAGACCAGGTGTGATTGTGTCGCCTGCGGGGATGCTTACTGGGGGTAATGCAGTGTTTTACATGAATTCTGTGGCGAAGAAAGCGAAGAATGGAGTGTTTCTCGTGTCGTATCAGGTTCCTGATTCTCCTGGACGACGCCTTTTAGAATCTCAAAGATTTATTATTAGTGGAAAGACCCGCAAAGTAAAGGCTGAGATCGACCATTTTGATTTTACTTCTCATGCAGGAAAAACAGGTCTCCTTGAAACCGTGAAACGTGTGGACTGCAGTGGCCCAATTTTTGTTGTGCATGGTGCTGAAGAGAATTGTCGTCAACTAGCTTTAGCGATTCGAGAGACACTGGGATTCGAAGCGATAGCGCCAAATACTGGCGAGGTATATAAAGCCTAGCTAGCGTGGTGAGGCAGATTGGGAATCGACTTTCAAACACCGATTGTTGTTAAACCGTATCAGTTTACATGGTTTGATGTTAGACTACCCGATCCCGGACCTTACGAAGCGGTATTCCGGAATAAAGCCTGTTTAATTTGTGGAAGCGATCTGCACGTGTATAAAGGTCTTCATCCTTTCGCGCCTCTGCCAGCGTGTTGCGGCCATGAGGTGGCTGCAGAAGTTGTTGCTGTGGGAACAAAAGTCTCATCGATCGAGGTGGGCGATCGCGTGTACGTCGCGGGAACTGGGGCACGACCTATTCCTTGTGGTCATTGCTATAATTGTACCACTGGGAAGATGCAGAGTTGCCGTAACCCACATATCCCAACGCAATTCAAGGTGAATGGAACAAAAGTTGCCCGATTTCCCAGTGGATTTGGCGAATACACTCTTGGTCATGAAAGCCAAGCGTACCGCCTTCCCCCGGAAGTATCATTCACAGAAGCTGCTGTAACGACAGATGCAGCATATGTTTTGGGAGTCGTGAAACGTTCACCCATGCAAATAGGAGATACTATCGCAATTTTAGGCGGGGGACCCATTGGATTACGAACCCTCGCAATTGCCAAATTGGGGGGTGCAGCTCGCATTATTGTAAGTGATCCCGTTTCATATCGATTGCATTGTGCACGAGCACTTGGAGCTGATGAAGTGGTAAATCCAGCGAAGGAGGATCCTGTCGAAAAAGTATTAGAGTTAACTGGTGGAAAAGGCGTGAAAGTCGTCTATGATACCACAGGAAACCGTGTGGCTACACGACAGGGACTTGAGATGTTAACAACAACTCGAGGGGGCAGGGGAACACTGTGTTTAATGGGATTATATGAAGCTCCGGACATGACCTTCAATGTTTCAACCTTGATGTATAAAGCAGGTCGCATTATCGCTGAATGGGGAATCGCCACTAATGGCAGACAACACATTCAGGAAGCCCTAGATCTGCTTAAACACAAGCGACTTAATGTGATAAAATGGATTACGCACCAACTTCCGGAACAGAAAGCGGATGAAGCGGTAATGATGTTGATAAATAAGGCTGACAATGCTATTGGAGTGGAGATCATCCATTAAAGATGCTGGCTTTCGGGTTATGGAAGTGGGATCGCGCGCGCGTATCAGTTACTCGGTAATCACAGCATAGAGACGGAGGGTATTCGCTCCAATCTTTCTTTGTCTTTGAATCCGTATTTTACCAATTCGAGTAGTATTGTCAACATGGGGTCCGGTACAGATTTCCTTTGAATACTCACCAATGGAATAGACATGGACATGTTCTTCATACTGTTCCTGGAAAAATCCGAGCGCACCGATCTGATGTGCAGCGTCAACCGTCATTGTTTCCCTTGTAACGGGTAATGCATTGGTTATCTGATCGTTAACAATGTGTTCAACCTTGGCAAGTTCATCGGACGTTAATTTTCGATCAAAATTGAAGTCAAATCTTAATCGTTGTCGGGTGATATTACTACCTTTTTGCTGAATGTGTGAACCTAACAGGTCTCTCAATGCTTGATGAAGTAGGTGTGTTGTTGTGTGAAGTTTTGTGGTTTGTTCTGAGTGATCGGCTAATCCACTTGAAAACTTTTGTTGAGTTGAAAGACGTGACAACTGACGATGTCGTTGGAATTCTTTTTCGAAATCCTCAATATTTATCTCAAGTCCGTGCTCATTCGCAATTCTCTGACTCATTTCAAGTGGGAACCCAAAAGAAGTAAACAAGGTGAATGCATCCTTACCGGAGACTTCCCCCTGATTGGCGATTAATTGATTGATTTTCCGTACTCCCTGTCTCAGAGTCTTCTTGAAAACTTGCTCCTCTTTTTCTAGTTCCCGCATAATAAAATGCTTGTTTCGCTCCAATTCAGGATATAAATTATCGTATACGGTAATTACTCGTTCAGCTAGCTGGGGTAAAAACTGCTGTTGGATATTTAGATCATAACTTTGACAAATAGCTCGACGAATTAATCGTCTGACTACATAACCTTGCTCCACATTTGATGGGGTTATTTCGTGATCCTCACCCATAATAAAGGTAACAGCGCGAATATGGTCAGCAATGATTCGCATAGCTTTAATCTGGTGAGGAGTAGGTTCTTGTTCAATCTGGGTTAAAGCTCGAATCTCAGTCATGAGCGGAGCTAAGGTATCAGTCTCATATACAGAGGGTTTCCCTGATAGCACGGTCACTGTCCGTTCAATACCCATACCTGTATCGACATTATGTTGACGCAGCAAGCTATACGAGCCATCTGCGTGCTTGTTATGTGTCATAAAGACATCATTCCAGACTTCAAAGTATTTTCCACAGGAGCATCCAGGTTGACATTCTGGAGAACACGATGGCGTCCCAGTATCATAAAACATTTCAGTGCATGGACCACAGGGGCCTGTGGCACCGGCTGGTCCCCACCAGTTATCTTCGCGAGGCAGATAATAGATACGGTCTTTGGGAATTCCCAGATCATTCCAAAGCTTGAAGGATTCTTCATCCCTAGGAGCTTCAGCATCACCTGCAAAGATTGTGATATGTAATTTTTCGGGGTCGAGATTTAACCATCGTGGATCGGTTAAGAATTCATAACTCCATTCGATTGCTTCTTTTTTAAAATAATCACCAAGTGACCAACTCCCCAGCATTTCAAAAAAAGTGATGTGGGTAGCGTCACCTACATTATCAATATCTACAGTTCGAATACATTTCTGGACATTCGCAAGTCTTGTACCTGAAGGATGAGGTTGTCCTAAAAGATAGGGTTTTAACGGATGCATGCCCGCTGTTGTGAACAGTACCGTTGGATCCTGGTCCGGAATGAGGGATGCAGAAGAAATAATAGCATGGTTTTTTTCTCGATAAAATGCGAGAAATTTCTTACGAAGCTCACGAGAATTCAAAGTTCATACCCTATTAATTGAATATTATAAATTGTCTGCTAGTATAGTTATCATTATATAGAATTTACGTTTTCTGATAGCATGATGAAATACACGCCGGTATATTACGTTTAAGATAATCACGAGCGATGATGATGATTACCAGGAATGAGGCTATTCAGTTGATCCAGGAATCCAGCCGCTATGAGCATATGATTGTCGTCGCTACTCTCATGTACTATCTTGCGCAACTGTTGGATGAAGACGTACATCTATGGGAGATGGTGGGATTATTACATGACCTCGATTATGATCACGTCAAACACGATATGAGCTTACATGGTTTAGTCGTCAGTGAGACTTTGAAAGATAAACTCCCTGCTGAGGCTCGATATGCGATTCAGTGTCACGATCATCGATCCGGATTCACTCCAAAGAACACCCTTGACAATGCCCTCATTCTGGCCGATTCACTAGCCCATGTAATAAACGATTTATCGGAGCCAGTAACTCCCGACACAGTATCTTCGATAATTATTGATCTCACCGTCGACAAACCCTGGCTATTACAAAACATACAACACAGTCAAGAGCTGGGAATCCCGCAACTAACACTCACAAACCTCATTATTGATATTCACAAGAAAATGCAACAATGGATCCGTGTATGTCCGCGCTGCCTCAGTCCCCACATCTTCCCCCAAACACGAGGAGTATGGATCTGGTCCACTCATCGATATCAGTGTCAAGACTGTCAATACCATGGCACCAACTTTGTGGAATTCAGGCTCGACGAATTCGAACGGTTAACAAATCCACAGTGAAACACGTGCGTTAATATCAGCTTTTCTTGATAATGACTTGTCCAAAACGGTCGATATGAGCATCTTGATGTGGATTTATGACTATTGTTGAATCCTGCTGCTCGATGATGGCGGGTCCTCTAACAATATTTCCATAATGAAGACGGTATCTATCAAAGATAGGAGTGGAATAATACTCCGCATTCTTTGGGAAAAATACATTACGGTGTGCTTTTAGAGCTGATGTCGGATCTTGAGTATGCTTGGATTGTGTGCGTATAGGGATTTTGGGTGTTGAGCCTAACGCGGTGACCCGAATATTTACAAGTTCAATTATTTCTTGACTAGGTGAAAACCCATATCTACGGGCATGTTCGTTGAGGAACGCTTGTTCAATTGCTTCGAGATCTGATGCAGTGATTATGTGACTGGGGAGACGTATTTCAAGTTCATAAGATTGTCCTTCAAACCGCAGATCAGCTGATCGGAGAATACGCTGTTTGCTGATTGGAAATCCTTCACGTTGTAAATCAGCTAGTCCCTGCTGCTGAAGTGCAGAATATCTGTCGTTCAGAACATCAAGGGAAAGTGCATCAGTATTTTGGAGAATACTCAAAACATAGTCATGGCCAATATCAGCAACTAACAACCCATATGCTGAAAAGAGTCCAGGTGTTTCGGGAACAATAACTTGGTTGAAGTGAAGCTCTGCAGCTAATCGCCCCGCCACCATAGGCCCAGCACCTCCAAAAGCGAGAAGTACCAGATCCCTCGGGTCACGTCCCCGCTCTAAGGTGACAATACGCAGGGCACGCTGCATATTTGATATTGCAATATCGAGGATGCCATTAGCTGCATGGATACAGTCAAGTCCCAACGGATTAGCAATATGATTTTGGATCGCAGCAGTCGCCGCATTCGCGTTGATGGTCATATTACCTCCTAGAAAATAGGTTGGGTTGATAATACCAAGAGCAACACAGGCATCAGTTACAGTAGGAGTCTCCCCCCCGTGAGGATAGCAGGCAGGTCCTGGGTCAGCCCCCGCACTATGAGGTCCGACTTTTAATGCACCACCTGCATCGATCCAAGCAATGCTACCACCCCCTGCACCAATTTCAATCAAGTCTATCATCGGTGTTTTTATGGGCCAACCACTTCCTCGGCGTATTCGACCAGTTGCAAGTTCACCGCCGACTTCAAAGTCGGTAGTGACAGTGGGTTGACCGTTTTCAATGAGACAGACTTTAGCTGTTGTTCCACCCATATCGAGGGAAACCAAGTTCGGTATTTCGATATGCTGACCTAAATATGCTGCAGCGATGGCGCCAGCAGCTGGGCCTGATTCAATGATATACACGGGCTTCTCACGAGCCAGTTGGGACGTCATTGTTCGACCATTGGACTGCATAATCAGAAGGGGTCCTCGAAACCCTGTTTTAGAGAGACGTGCTTCAAAATTAAGTAGATAGCGATTCATTAAGTTCAAAAGAAGAGTATTGATAAGAACTGTGCTCGAGCGTTCATATTCTCGGAATTCAGGAAGGACTTGATGAGATAAAGAAACGGGAATCTCAGGATAATCTGCATGAATAATTTGGGCTATTTGGATTTCATGTTCTGGATTTAAAAATGAGAACAATGTGCAAACAGCTATTGCTTCGACGTGTTCTTGCATTAATTCATGGGCAGCTTGATGCACCTCGGCTTCATTTAGAGGAATATGGATTACACCATTAGAAGTCACTCGTTCAGTGACTTCTTTTCGTAAGTATCGTGGAATAAGAGCGCGTGGTTTATTGGTGAAGAAGTTATACGGATCAGGGCGGATTTGTCGACCGATCTCAATGAGGTCACGAAAGCCTTTGGTAGTGATCAAGCCAATGTTGGCGAGACCCTGGTTGCTGATCAATGCATTGGTTGCTAAAGTAGTCGCATGACTGATATATTCAATCGTCGATAACTTTTGAGAAACTTGAGTTGAGATATGAGCTATACCGTGTGATGCGGCAAGTTCAGGCGCCTTAGGCGTCGATGGGATTTTAAGAAAATCAATCTGATTGTCGCGTAAAATAAGGATGTCAGTAAAGGTTCCGCCAATGTCACAACCAATTTTAGAGGATCTACTCATGTGATTTGGCCTCCGGAGAGTTGTGTCGGAGTTGAGTTGTTGCGTTCCAATTCACTGTCAAGGATGGATAATCAATGACGACGCCATAGAATTGTGCAGCACGTGAAACCGTGATTTTTCCATTTCGTACATCCGCTAAAACCAACTGAGGATCACGTTCGTGGGGATCACCATATCCACCGCCTCCAGGTGTCTGGATTGTTACCCGATCATTTGGCTTTAGAAGAATCGTGTGCTTCGACCATAGCTGAATCTCATTCTTGGAACCTGGATTCACAAGGTACTTACTGGGCTGCGCTGCAAGTCCGTGAAAAAGCCCCCAGGGGGCAAATCGAGTTCTGTCAGAGAGAACGGAAAACGTGACTGAATGGTTTTGAAAACAGTAATCACGTCGAAGTCCTAATCCTCCACGATACTTTCCTGGTCCTTCAGAGTTAGGCAGCATTTCATAGCGTTCAATCAAGACTGGATACTGCAGTTCAATCTCTTCAATAGGGGCATTTTGTGTATTCGTTAAGTGATATTGAACAGCATCTATTCCGTCTCTATTAGGGCGAGCACCATAGCCTCCACCAACGGTTTCATAAAAAGTATAAAGATCTTGAGTTTGAGGATTGATTCCTCCAAAACTGATGTTACAGATAATACCTTTCCCTGCTGCACATACTTTGTGAGGTATTGCTTCCGCAAGAGCGAGCACAATAACATCACACACTCTTTGAGCTACTTCCCAACACCCAGCTATAGCAGCTGGTGGTTGCGCATGAACCACCGAGCCTCGAGGAGCAATGATGTGGAGAGGTTGATAAAGCCCGTAATTGACGGGAATAGCAGGATCGGTAAGACACTTGAAGATATACGAAACAGCAGAGAGTGTTGAAGCCATCGTTGCATTCATTGGGCCGGGCCCTTGCGGGTCAGACGAGGATAAATCAATGATTGCTGTATCATCTTGAATGGTGAGTTCTACCTCAATTTTAACAGGTTCACGTGTAATACCATCGCCATCTAAATAATCCGTAGCAAAATAACGGCCTGAGGGAATGTCTTGAAGAGCTGTTCGCATCCGTCGCTCGGTATACGTTAGAATCGCATCCATATAGGTTCGAAGTGTTTCGGAATCATACTTGGTGAGTAAATTCTGAATACGTTGTAAGCCTAACGTATTCGCTGCTAACTGGGCACGATAATCGCCAAGTCGTTTCTTGGGTGCCCGGACATTTGCAAGGAGCATGGTGAGCACCTGAGCCTGCAATTGATGTTGTCTGACTAATCGAAGAGGAGGAATGACTAGACCTTCTTGATAGATATCAGTTGAGTCACCGGGCACACTTCCGGGAGACCGCCCACCAACATCCTGATGATGCGCGATATTGGCTACATATCCATAAATCTGAGACTTGTGAAAGATTGGAGAGATTAATGCGATGTCTGGAAGATGAGTCCCTCCTCTATGAGGGTCATTCATGATCAATCCATCGCCTTCGCAAAGATTTGACAGCCCATATTCTCGAATGCTTGCAGGGACCATAGACACTAAAGCGCCTAACATTGAGGGAATGTGAAGAGCCTGAACAATATTCCGAAATGAGTCATCAAAGATTGCACATGCAAAGTCCAGTCGCGTTTTAATATTTGATGAGTATGCAGCTTTTTGGAGACTAATCCCCATCTCTTCTGCTATGGATAACAGCTCATTGTGGATTACCTCCAGAGTTATAGGATTGACCTTCACACGATCGCCCTCGGCTACAAATCTCGTTTTGTGTGCCTAGTTCATATGCTAAAAATACCTAATATATCATGCCGTGCACGCGCGAAAGAATCCCTAAGGCCAACATATCATTTCACTACGTGCGCGCGAAAGTAGCTGGCTAGCTTGCGGTAGTATGAGAGAGCTTGGCCGTCTAGTTTTTAGGAGACAGGTGTTTTTGAGGGATCCTGTAAATTACGGCGCATTACGATCATATCGGGTCCATTATATTGTCCTTTGATGTATCCTTCAATCACGAAGCCATTCGTCGAATAAAGAGCGACAGAATCGACGTCAATTGTGGGTAGACTAACATCGATTGATAAGGAATTGGGTCTACGTCTCTTCACTTCGACTGTGAATCGTTCGATCAAAGCAGGCGCGATTCCTCGAACAGCACTTGTTCTGTCTTTCACCCAAATCAACGTTATTTGTGGACTAACTGGTTGATTCCGGATCGCTAACCCATTTATCAAACCGAGAACATTGTTTTTTTCTTTGCATATAACCGTAATCGAATCAGGGTTTGTGATTGCTCGTTTCAGAAATTCTTTGTTGCTAAGAATTCCACCAGAAGCAGTTTTAGCAATATCACCGACCACGCCATCGACTTCGTCCATCTTAATTAGCTCAAAGGACAATCCTTTAAATCTCGAAACCATTGAAATCCCAACAATATTCTCACGTCCAAGCTTTTAAGCGTACCTTCAGTAAAAGAATTAGCTATAGAGGAGTAATCATCATAAGAGGTATTAGTTGAATGCATAATCTCAATCGATATATTGCAAGAATTTCTGATCCCAGCTTACGAGAAAAAACCCGAACATTATTGACCGATACAACGTTCACTGTAGGGGATACTCAATATAATGGCCTTTCTATTCATGAAGCCCCAGCAAGTCGTTACTGGCATCATGGATATGTAGGAGGTTTGATCCAACACACTGTGGCAGCTACTGAAATCGCCTTGACCCTGTGTCGGAATGTGAAAGAAATATATACAGGTCAGGTTGAT
>CAJIBO010000113.1_pt1 | contig 9832 bp, 8 predicted proteins | sample 9199371 | NCBI WGS metagenome assembly CAJIBO01 (sample SAMEA7708307, study PRJEB35096) | sediment metagenome | biome: marine neritic benthic zone biome [ENVO:01000025]; feature: sediment [ENVO:00002007]; material: shallow marine sediment [ENVO:03000034] sea grass bed [ENVO_01000059] ... | reverse complement strand
GTTTCACGTCCACAAAGGTGCCCCATGCCTCGCGGTGTCCAGTGAATCGTTTCATATATGTTGCGTAACAGTAGGTACAGCCATGCGTGCATCCAATATATGGATTCAAGGAATACTCAGCCACTTTAGATTTCGAGAGAATGGTTTTTGAGCGAATAAATTTCACGAACATTTCAGGTGTTAACTCTCTATCCAAGATTCTTTTTCCATCGTTGTTAGAAGTATTGTGTCAGTTTTTTTTGGCATAATTCATCTTTCAGTAGTATACTAGTGTCTATCCAATGAGGAAGTGGGATGCGTAACCGCGTCGTGAGATACCTCAAGGTTTCCTGGAACGTATTGAATTTCTTGACTTCTCCCTGTCGAAACGCCGCTCGAACACTCTCCCTGTTTATCCAGACTCCGAGAGGCGAAAGAAAGTTTGGATAGATTTCTCGCAGCGCAATGACACGCGCTTGTCTACGCATTGCGGCCAAGAATTCTGCTGCAGCTAATCGAACTGAATAATAACAGCCCCCGATTGATGCATAAGTTGTTCTGCCTTGGTAGCTCTCCCAGTCACCCCCCATTGCAATCGACTGTTGTCCCGGATTCCAGGCTGTGCCTGGATACCAAGCCTCGATCCATTCATAGCTCCAATTAGCTGGGATTAAGAGAATAACGAATCGGTTCCCTAGATAGTTGAATTCATAAACTTGATATTCGTTAATACGTGGACAGCGTTTCACGTCCTCTTCGAGAATTCGTTGCGATATTGTTGAGTCCACTGCAGTTATACTCCATCGCGTCGGTACCATTTTGCGCTGATGTTGGATACCTAACGCACCTATACTGAGAATCCGTTGGATCTTGGAGACAGGCACTTGATCATGGTACAGTTTCATCATGGCATGTTCAGCTTTAAAATCGCTATCCCGATAAGCTTTCTCAAGTCGATGATCTGTTTGACCCGACCCAATTCTGAGTCGTTGCATCAACGCAGATGGTCCCATCGGTTGAAGGGTATTATCGATTAAGAATCTGCCTGAAGGCTTTTTCTGGAACGTGATATCAGTGGATATTGAATCTTGGGAAAGGGCTATCGCTAGTGTATTATCGGTAAACCGTTGGTTACTGTGAGGTTTTTTTACGTTTACTCGAAATTTGCCTCGAATTAGATTAGTTCGAAAACCTATAATCTCCTTGAACGATTTCCCTATCCACTCTTCCGGCGTATTAAAGAGAGATGTATTGCCTACAACAGGTGGTACGAGTGGTCCTGCATAAACGTGGGGGTATCCTATTCGTCCCACAAAGATTCCTGGAGGAGAGGATCCCACGATATGGTGAGATTGGGTTTTTTTATTAATCTGGAGAAAGGAGTATAATTTGAGAAGAGCAGGACATTGGGTCTTCCCGCATAACCTGCGACTTCCTCGACAACGAAGACAAGGACTTCCTCCTCTGGCCCCTAACTCGATGGACCCAACATTCAAGTCGTTAGCTATCTCGGGATTCGTTATCATATGGCTTATCCATGGATGTTGCATTTTCACTTTCTTAACAAATTTTTTGCTAGAAGCCTGTTGCAAGTCCAAACCTATCCTAGAAATTCAAGTTTCAAAAGATTGATGTGTATCACAATGATTCCCCATAAATGAATAAAGGTTTCTTTTTTACGCGCGCGTGTTTAAGAACATCACGAGGTTAATTGATTAAAACCTGTGACGGTCCTGCCCTAGATACTTGTGGTCATCTTCTTGAGTTTAACAAAGTTTTTTAGTTGACTACTTGGCTTGTTAATTTCTAAACGGAGATTTCTAGAATGGAGGCATTAGAAGCGATCAAAAAGAGAAGAAGTATCAGGAACTTCACAGGTGAGTTGATTCCATGAAAAGACTTGGAGACAATTGTTGACGCTGGAAGGCTGGCTGCCTCAGGAAGTAATAAACAGCCATGGGACTTTATTGTGATTACTGAGCGTTTTATGATTGATCAACTCAGTGAGCGCGTCGCTAAAAATTGGATGATTAAAGCGGGGGCAATCATCGCAGTAGTGATGGACCCTAGGTCACGATGGTGGATTGAGGATGGCGCAGCTGCTATTGAAAACATGTTAATTGCCAGTACAGCTTTGGGTTATGGCTCATGTTGGCTTGAAGGAAACACTCTTCCACGGGAAGAGGAGTTTAAAGTATTACTCGGAATACCAGAAACCAAAAAACTGCTTACTCTTCTCCCAATTGGTGTGCCTGTTGAATGGCCGATAAAGGAGAAGAAACCTTTATCTGAAGTTCTCCATTGGGAAAAATATTAGAGAATACGCTCGTTCCCATCTTCTTTTTTCATCTTTTGCAATGAGCGACTGTGTAATAATAAGGTAGCTGCAGCTTTTGCGACTTTTGCGGGTGAGGTATATACAGGTATGTTTGCCCGGCGCAGTATTCGAACCCCATTAAAAATACTATTTCCACCCATCCAATAGGTGAAAATTGGCGTATTGTATCGTTGGAGGGTGTCAACAACCGCACGCGCTGGACCATCAGATGTCACTAGCCCCTGAGAAACAAAGATGGTGATAATCATATCAATTGAATTGGTGCTGGCTAAGACCTCGAGGACATTCTTATATGTGTCATAATCTGCACTTCCCGTCATATCGACGGGATTGAGGGGAGAAGCGATTGGAAGAAGCTGTGCCTGGAGAGTTGTGATAGTCTCCGGGGTCAGGTGCGGGACATGTAATCCCATCTGATGACACCAATCGGTTGTCATGACACCTAACCCTCCTGCGTTCGATGCGATCGCGACATTGGGTCCATCTACAGGAGGAAAGACCAGAGCCTGGGCAGCATCGAAAAGTTCTTCAACATCCTCAACAACGATTGCCCCCGCTTGTTTGAAGGCAGCTTTTACGATTCGTGAAGGTCCTGCGATCGAGGCTGTGTGTGAAAGCGCCGCACGAGCTCCGGGCTCCGTAACTCCTGCTTTTAACAATATGATTGGCTTGCTTTGAGATACTTTCCGAATGGTCTGGAAAAGATGTCGTCCATTAGTGATACCTTCAAGATACATGGCGATGATTTCAGTTTGAGCATCTTTCTCGAGATAAAGCAGCGCATCTGACTCATTGAGATCACATTTATTGCCGAGATTAATAAACTTCGAAAACCCCAACTCTTCTCGATACGCCCAGTCAAGAGTTCCGCAACACATTGCCCCGCTCTGGGAAATGAACGCGAGTGATCCTTTCAAAGCCTTGGTAAAAGTGAAAGAGAGGTCGAGATCGATATCTGTATTGATAATTCCAAAGCAGTTAGGGCCTAGCACTCGAATTCCGCCCCGCTTTGCGGTTCTCATGACCTCGTCCTGCAGATCCTGATTCCCGATTTCAGCGAATCCTGCGGAAATTATGATCGCTCCCTTTACTCCTTTTGCGATAGCTTCATCAATAATCGTTGGAATTTTTGGTGCAGGGATGATAATCTCGATTAAATCTATTGGGCCTGGAATTTCGGATAGTTGCGGATATACTGCTTTACCGAAGATTTTGGAAAGACGAGGATTCACAAGATAGATGTCACCACGAAAGTTACTCTCTAAAGCATTTCGTGTAATCGCGCCACCAACGCGATGGATCTTGTTTGAAGCTCCAATGATGGCAATGGACCTGGGTTCTAGAATATAGTTCATCTGATCATATGTTTGTTCTGGGCTAAAGCTAATGGAGTTCATCGAATCACCCTATATCTATTTATTCATTGTCGGCATTATTAGATCTATTACATAGAGGAGATTATATTGCTCTTTCTTACTTTTGCGAAAGTCGAAGCTGCCCGAGAACGTGAAGCTTATCTCGCGGTTGCGCGGGGTGATGTGGCTAAGCTTCCCAATGTCCGTGGCGTTTATTTGATCTTTGGAGAATACGATATCGTCCTGATTCACGAAGCCCCAAGCTTGCGTGAGGCGGTACAGACATCGGTTAAACTCAGGAACATCCCAGGAATTACGGATGCCCAGACACAAGTTTGTATGGATATTGAGGAAGTCTTTGGTTAACTAAGGGATATCCACACCGTATCCCTGCAAAACTTATTGGGGAACTCTTAATGAGAAAATTCTCTTATAGCTCTTTTCGCGAAATGCTGGAGATCTACAGCGGGATCATTGACTAATTCTTCTAGGATTCTCTGAGCTTGTTTACTCTGTGCTACCTGTAGAGATTGTTCAAGCAGCTGGGGAGTCCAATCTTTCTCGACAAAGGTATTCATATTCTCATTTAACTCGTGTTCACTATTCATCCCTGGGACAATCGTACAAACTTCTGGAGCAGTGAGAATCCAGCGGAGGCTTGTCTGAACGGGCGTCAACTTGGTTGGGTCATAAGGTTGTGGGCAGAAATGTGTAAAGGGAATCCCATAATAGGGCCAAGCAAAGGGTTTCATTATCACGATACCGATTTCACATGCCTTACACAAAGGAAAAAGTGCGTCATGCGCTTCCTGCAGGTGGTAGTTGTATCGAACCATAACAGAATCAAAACAATCATACTTACGAATCAGCTCAGCCAAGAAGCGTATGTGGTGGCTTGACGCGCCTAATCTTCGTATTTTGCCTTCACGTCGAAGCGTATTAAACACCTCCAAGGCAGCAGACAATCGTTTTCGGGAAAAGCTAATCTCTGGCATATGTATGTTCAACAGATCGGCATAGTTTGATCGCAACAATGTAAGTTTCTCTTTCACATCATCAAAGAGATATTGTTGCCATGTCCCAATTGATTCATCCGGCATTTGATCGAAAGGACGAAGAATCATAATTGCAACATACACTTGTTCGCGAGCATTTGCTTCCTTTAAAGCAAGTCCTAAAGACTTATGCTCCTCGGGCTGAGTTACATCAAAAAAATTGATTCCATTGTCAATGGCTCGCTTAATAAGGCAGTTCCGTCGCGCTTGACCTTTCTGAAATTGGCCTAGGTCAAGTTCACCCCATCGACCAAGGGTGGTAGGAAGAGGTCGACGATATTCATGCCCTCCGAATCCAAGTTCAGATACTCGGTAACCTGTTCGCCCCAGCACTCGATACTTCATTTTTATCAGAACAGCCACCATCTGTCAGCGTCCAGTACATCTGACGCGGGATAATACTGAGCAAACATCCATTAAATATTTAATCCTCGGGTAAGCCCCAGGTGAACAGCGGATTCCACCACTTGAGAGCATTCATGACGGGTGGGTGGCCTATTCAGCTCTTGATAAACAGGAGCTCTTCCTTCTGGCCGATACTGGAACATAATATTGACGTAACTATTAGTTGAAAGATGATGGGCGATAAATCTCAGGATTTGCTCACTGCCTGCTAAATTATTAGGTAGAATAAGATGGCGGATAAGAAGCCCCCGATATGCTATGCCATTAGTGTCAAGCTTTAAATCACCAACCTGACGATGCATTTCAAGCAAAGCCTCTTTGCATCGATCAAAATAATCTGGAGCATTCGAGTATTTTTCTGCTGGCTCGCGTTGACTGTACTTGATATCAGGCATATAAATATCGACAATTCCATCGAGTAGCTTAATGATCTCCATATTCTCATAGCCACTACAGTTCCAGACTAATGGGAGGATTAATCCGTTTTCGATAGCGATGTGCGTGGCCTCGATTAACTGAGGCGCATAGTGGGTTGGTGTTACAAAATTGATATTATGGCAACCCTGATCCTGGAGGCTCAGCATCATACGCGCGACTATCGCAGGCGTAACCTGATCTCCAGAGCCAAGATGGCTGATACCATAGTTTTGACAATAAACGCAACGAAGGTTACAGTGCGTGAGAAAGATGGTTCCAGATCCTCCGCGCGTTTGTCCCATAATCCCAGAGAGAGTGAATCGCCGTCGTCCAACCAGAGGCTCTTCTTCTCCAAAATGTGGGTGATGGCTGGAAACCATCAAGTCGCGGCCAGCTTTACATACACCCAGCTCTCCGCGAAGTCGGTTCACGTGACACTTACGAGGACAAAGTTCACATGATTCGAGAATTGCGTATAACTGCCGAATTCGAGGACCGATCATCTTGTTCTGGTACATAGTCAAGTAACTCGGAAGGGAATCTTCTTGATGTCCAGTCATTATGATAAGCCCAGTAAGAAGGTGTGAAAATGTTGTTGGTACGAGGTATCTATAAACACGGAGTGTCTTAAAGAGTTTGAAACTTGTGCATGACCTTGATGAGTGAATCTTGCACTTTATTTCAATTAAAGATCAAAGATCTTACCAGGGTTCAAGATGTTGTGAGGGTCAAACACGTGTTTAATGTTGCGCATAATAGTTAATTCATCTTTACTGGCGATTAATGGAAGATATTTCTTCTTTTCATAACCGATACCGTGTTCGCCAGAAATCGTGCCACCAAGAGCCACAGCAGCCTCATTTAATTCTTGTTTGGTTTCTGATAATTTCTCGGACCATTCCGAATCAGATAAAGTATCTTTGAGTAACATAAGGTGGACATTTCCGTCACCAGCATGACCTAAACCATGGATCGTAAGTCCGTATTTCTTGGAGATCTGTTTTCCTAAGCGAATATATTCAGCGATCTGGCTTATGGGCACGACGGCATCGACAGTATCAAGCACAAAAGCTGATTTTAATACTTCATAAAAGCGACTGCGAAGATCCCAGATCCTAGCTTGAGCTTCCCTCGACTCCGCAATTAACACATCCTCTGCACCATGTGCAAGACACAGCTCTGCAACAGCTTCTCCCATGGTGTACAAAGCGGTTTCCTCATCTCCATCCAACCGAATAATTAGATACGCAGAAGCATCATCATGGGGCATCCGCTGATTGACGTGACGTTCAACCATTAGCAGAAGTTCTTGTTCCATGAATTCAATAGCAGTTGGTGTAATTTTCTCACGGATAATATGAGGCACGGTCGCAATAGCCGCAGTTAGATTTGGAAAAGGCACGTATAATGTGATCACTCGCTGTGGCTCCTTTATTACACGTAATATCACCTTGGTAATCGCAGCCAACGTCCCCTCCGAACCCACCACCAGATGCAGCAACTCATATCCTGTTGATCGCTTGATCGTCTTTCCCCCTAACTGTAACACTGCTCCTGACGCTAACACCGCCTCTAAACCCACAATATACTGTCGTGTATTTCCATACTTGACCCCATTAATACCTCCTGCATTCGTCGCAACATTTCCTCCAATGGCTGAAGTCCGTTCACCGGGGTCTGCAGGATAAAACAAGCCATATCGGGTTAACTCTTCTCGTAAGGTTAGTAACACGACACCTGGCTCTACGACTGCGACAAGATTCTCCTCATCAATCTCGATGATCTGATTCATACACTCAAAGGATAGCACAATTCCACCAAACAGTGGAACCGCTCCACATGTCAACCCCGTCCCTTGACCTCTAAATGTGACAGGAATATAATTTTCATTCGCAAATGCGAGCACGTGGGATACTTGTTGTGTGTTGTGCGGAGTTACCACTACTTCAGGTTGCGCTGATATACCAGTAGGATTCTCATCTCCTGCATAACGGATCAATTCTTCGGGTTCAAACAGGACATTTGTGTCACCGAGAAGTCTCTGTAAGTGACTTATCGTGCGTTTAGTAACTTTGGTGTAGGTCATATTTCATCCCTCATCGCGAATAGGTTATTGGTTACAGCCAAAGTGAGCACAAAATTATATTCTCAGAGACATTTAACTGTTCTGAAGCTTTTCACAGTTGTAAATGAGAATCATATAGCTCTGCATCAAATCTTCAACCTAGAAGAAGTGACTTTCCAAAAAACGAACCCGCCCTTTGTCAGAAAGGGCATTTAATATACTTGTTTACTCTTTCTCAAACGAGAAGAAAATGACAACTGTTGAAGTTCCCACATTATTATGGCATGATACCGGAAATGTTGCTTTAGATTTTCCGTCCACATGGTTCGTCACGAAATGTGAGATGAATGGAGCACATATGCCTTCAATGACTACCAATTCCTTACAAGCTGCTCTTCAGCAGCCGATTCGATCACTGCCACTCGGGAAATTAGCGCGAAAAAAGAGTGAAGTTGCAATTGTCATTGATGACATGACACGACCTACAAAACCATCTTTAATTTTACCGTACATTTTACACGAACTTCAGGCAAATGGAATCTCACGGGACCACGTTCGATTCATTATAGGATTGGGTGCGCATGGCACGATATATCGTCGTGATTATGTGAAGAAACTCAGCGAAAATGTAGTGGATGAATACCCAGTTTGGAATCATAATGTATTCGATAACCATGAGCTTCTAGGTGAGACAACACTTGGAACCCCCATTGAAATTAATGCAGAATTCATGGCCTGTGATCTCAAGATTGCCATCGGAGGCATCGTACCTCACCCATTAACCGGATTTGGAGGTGGTGCGAAGATTATTACCCCCGGTATTTCCTCGTTGAAAACTATTAATTATAATCATATTACTGTCGGGTTATCTGGACCTAAAGGTACACCGCATTCTACAATAGGTTGGGGACAAATCGAGAACAACATTATGATGCAGGATAATGAGGAGATCGCACGACATGCGGGTTTAGATATGAAAATTGATATGGTGTTCAATGCATCTGCTCAGCCCGTAGGGTTATTTGTAGGAGAGGTTTCTGCTGAATTTCGTAAAGGGGTTGAAATGGCTCAGAGTGTGTATGCAACCAAAACTCCGTCTGCTGTAGATATCGTTGTTGCGAATAACTATTTTAAGTCTAATGAAGCAAGTTTAGCTCTAGGAATCGCAGGAGAAACTGTACGAGAAGGCGGAACTATCGTTTTAATCGCCTTTAACCCTGAAGGGCAAGTCCCCCATTACAGTGTAGGAAAATGGGGAAAAGCGGCAGGTGGCGCGTTATTTAACCAAAGACGACGTTTAGGGATCAAACCTCGATTTGGGAACTTGATTATTTATTCTCCCCATAAACAGAGAGATCCAACTCTACCAATTGGTAACCCCGAGACGCAGAAATGGGTCAAGACCTGGAAAGAAGTGATTGAAGAATTGCAGAATCTGCACCCAGCGAATCCTACAGTTGCAGTATATCCAACAGCAGAAGTTCAACGTCCCCTATGGCATACAAAGTAGCTATGCGTGAGTACTGTGAAAATCGTAGTTGATAATCGGGAACACAAACAACTCCCATTGCTTCGCGAAATCTTTAATGATGTTACATCCGCTCAGCTATCTCTCGGCGATTATCTCATTATTCAAAATAATCAAGCAGTTGTTGTTGAACGAAAAACCATTACGGACCTGATCGCATCTATTCGATCGAATAGACTTTGGGATCAGCTTCTCCGCTTGATGAAAGCTGAAGAAATCAACGATTACCGTATAATTCGACGAATTCTCCTGATTCATGGTAGCTTCTCCGAGTATTATAACACGCTCTTCTTCAGCCCCAAACGCGGATTAAGTACTCATTGGGCGCAACTGATGGGGGCGTTTTGTGAAATTCTCTACGTGTATAATACTCCAATCATCTATGCCGAAAATGACACGGCATTTAAAGCCTTTCTCCGAATTCTCGCAAAGCGTGAAGCGACGGGAAAGAATGATAAAATTCCTGAAGCTCGGTGGTACATGAAACCTCAAAAGGCGACACTCCCTGTCAAAGATCGCAAAAAGTATATCTTGACTTCACTGCCTTACATTGGAGAGCGCCTTGCGGAGAATCTTTTAACACAATTTACCACAATTGCGAACATTGCGTCAGCATCAGTCGAAGAGCTGGAAAAAGTACCGAAAATTGGGAAGAAAAAAGCGAACCTGATCCATCAGTTATTTAATACC
>CAJIBO010000125.1_pt1 | contig 9977 bp, 11 predicted proteins | sample 9199371 | NCBI WGS metagenome assembly CAJIBO01 (sample SAMEA7708307, study PRJEB35096) | sediment metagenome | biome: marine neritic benthic zone biome [ENVO:01000025]; feature: sediment [ENVO:00002007]; material: shallow marine sediment [ENVO:03000034] sea grass bed [ENVO_01000059] ... | reverse complement strand
GTTTATCGTTTTCAATTCAATAAGTGAGTAATCTCGTTGCCCAATATAGTAGCAGATGTTACACCGATATGAGAATATTGGATGATTCCATCACTGTCAATGACGACGGAGAGAGGAATTGCTGTACTCCAATACGTATGACTCAAGTGAATGGTATCTTTTGCCCAAATCCATGAAGCATTAGGATACCCTTGAACATAGTCTCGAAGCGCCTGCTCTGATTCTTGGGTATCGATATCAATTGATACGATCGTAATCTGATCACTGAATGAGGTCCAAACGTCTTCAAGTTCCGAAATTTGTTGATGACATGCTCCACACCATGTGGCCATGAAATTTAATACCACAATTTTGCCCTTTAAGCTAGATAATTGTAACGTGTCACCGTTTAAATCACGCAATGAAAAATCGGGGGCAGGTTCACCCGGAATAATAGGATTTTCTCCGAGGCTTTGAAAATACCCAATAATCAAAACTCCAAAAAAAATCAGGATGCCACTAATAATGAGAACATCTCGAGTATCAAATCGAAATCCAAGTTCCCGCATACAAGTAACTTCGCAATGATTTGTTGGTACCTGATCAGGGAAAACCGTACTCATTGATCTCCCGCGATCTCGAAGTTAAAGTTTATGAATTTCACCCAAAATACTCGTCTATGCCCCAAGTATTAGGGTGAGCTTATCTTTTTAGCTGAGTATTCCTCACTTATTATCAATTAACAGTGCGCGCGCGCGTACCCAAACTAACCAGCTATTCCACGCTTCTTATTACGGGCACTCGTGAAAACTACGCGAGCACCTTAGCTAAAGTTATATATTGTAAGATGCTCACATGAATTTGATAGGTCACTAGTTAGTAAAATATTAAGCCACAGGTGTTATTTGAAAGATGAACCTAGGTATTTCATATATAGTGACTTTGGTATATTTTACTAGCTAGTTAATGGGAAGCGATGCAACATGACAGTACTTAGAAAAGGTCGTTTACAAGATAAAATCGCCATTATTACTGGAGCCTCGCGAGGAATTGGACGAGCGACAGCCCTGGCCTTTGGGCGTGAAGGTGCGAACGTCGTTGTGAATTATAATCGATCGAAGACGAAAGCTGAGGACGTCGTCAATGAGATCCGGCAATATGGTGGATCTGCGTTCTCGTTTCAAGCAGATGTTGGTAGACGTGAAGCTGTTATGGAAATGGTGCGTAAGACTATAGATGAATATGGGGGGATTGATGTCTTGATAAATAATGCAGGGTTAGGACTTAGTGGTGGTCCACTGTTAGAAGCTAATATGGATGCCTTCGATGCCATGCTCACCACAAATGTGAAAGGCATCATTTACTGCACCCAAGCTGTTTTACCCCATATGATGAAACGCCGCTATGGAAAAATTGTGAACATCTCCTCTATTGCTGGGTTGGGAACATCTGTTCGTCCAAGCAATTTATTCTATGCTGGAACAAAGGGTGCAGTGAATGTAATGACGAAACAGCTAGCTCTTGAGTTGGGCCCTCATGGAATCTACGTCAATGCAATCGCTCCAGGTCTAATTAAAACAGATATGCCACAAAGTAATCGAAGCCCTGAAGATTGGGAAAAGCGCGTTCAAAGCAATATTGAGACCACAATGCTCCAGCGCTTAGGACTCCCAGACGATATTGCGTATGTAGCGGTATTTCTCGCATCTGATGAATCGAATTACATAACCGCGCAGGTGATTTCCGTAGATGGGGGTCGGATGAATTTTATGACCCACTCACTCTAATTGACTATGTTTAACCATTTCCTTCCTGCACTCGGATTCTTCCGTATACGAGCGCACGTACTCGCAAATATCTACGCCTGTAACTCCGTTGCAAAGTTATTTTTCCTGCTTTAGTGATCGCACTGCCTGGACTATGAGTGCGATGACGATCAAGCCAATGCCACTGCCCGTGGTTAATACGATATTTTGTACATCAGAATGTTTGATTAGGATTCCGAATAGTGCCCATATCAGTACAAGACTAAAGCCAATATCTCTCTTCCGCACGATCATAATGAGGGTTACTGCAATTGCCACGCCAATCATTAATATGGTCCATAACAATTCACTTAAGCCCCATCCATTCCAATTAAGGGATACCAATGTTACTGCTACATTACCAATTGATGCAACAGTAATCCAGCCTAGGTAGACACTGAAAGGTAAGAATACTGCCAAATTTTCGCGCAGAGACATCTGCGCCCCAATGCTATCTAAACGGCGATAGATGACAATTAACGAGGTTAGAAGTAGGAACATAAGAATGGTGGAAAACAGGATATAATTATTGACCCAGAGCACGATCCAGATAACGTTCGCGACGCTACAGAGAATATAGTACAAACCAATTTTTTCACGAAAAGGAGCGTCTTGTTGCTTCGGTAAGGCCTGATGGATTGAGAACACGAGTAATAGTGCATAGATGATGCCCCAAATGGCAAATACATATCCTGCTGGAGTAAAAAACGTAGGATAGGCGTCTGAGATTTCTCCTACAGTGTTTGCTCCAAGGATAGATGTATTGCTGAGGCTATTAATGATAATAGTAAGGACTGTTGCGATAACATTAGACAGTGAGATAATTCGTTGTAATGATATTGCCATATTACTGTGAAAATATGATCCCTTAATTATTCTTTGTGTCGTCTTACATCTACAAGGTTTCAAGCTCATTAGTGAGTGGGCACTATGTTTTGAAGGTGAACGATTATATACTCATCGACTCTTTGTGTATTGAGTAACTAGCTAGCTTTTAAGTAGTGAGAGTGAATATTATTGAAATCAATGCAAGACGATCTAGCACAATATGCAATCGAGTTGGGCGCAGATCTTTTTGGAGTGGCCGATCTCACATTAGCTCGGGATTTTGTTCTGGCTCAAGGGGGCGAACATATTGCAGCATATCCTCGAGCCATATCTTTCGCCATTCGTCTCGTTGATGGTATCGTCAATGAATTATTTCGGCATGAAGATCCTGTAGCAATTCACACATATCGTGGATTGTATAATACCGTGAATCGTAACTTAGACCGAATTTCGCTTATGATTGCTAAACGCATCCAAGAAGCGGGGTTTCAGGCATATCCAATTTTCAATATTGTGATCAATCCACGAAGATTGATGGGCTCGATCTCACATAAGCTTGCTGCGCATCTCGCGGGATTAGGCTGGATCGGGAAAAGCTGTCTCTTAATCACCCCAGACTATGGCCCCCGTATACGCTGGGGAACGGTTCTAACAAATGCACCTTTAACTTCCACTTCCTCAGATCTCATATCCCGGCAATGTGGAGATTGTCAGGAGTGCGTGGATATCTGTCCACCGGGAGCATTTACAGGAGTTCCCTTCAATCCGTCTGAACCTCGTGATGTTCGGTTCCGAGCTCATTTGTGCAAACAATATACCGATCGACGGCAAGAGAGTCTTGGCGAGGGAATCTGCGGACTCTGTGTTTATATCTGTCCCTATGGTCGAAAGCAGTCTACTTAATCTATCTCTACGTGCGTGTACTTCATAATTTCTGAAGAATCGGTATCAATTGCGTGTATGAGGAAATAATGTAATCAGGGTTATCTTCTTCAATGAGGTAAGGCTCTGGATACCGATCGTTCCACTTGAGTAATATAGTGATCATCCCTGCGTTATTTCCACCTCGAATATCTGCAGAAACCCGATTTCCAATCATGACTGCTTCTGAAGCTTCAACTCCCAATTGTTCAAAGGCAAGGTGGAAAATCCGTTCATCTGGTTTCTCGAATCCGACCACACTTGAGACAATAATGACCTCGAAAAAATCGAAAATTCCAGCAAGTTGAAGGATCTCATGGATACGGATCTCTTGTGTTGTTGGATGCACATTGGTAATGATTCCTAACCTATATTCATCAATCAATTGGTTGAGGGTTTCAACTACATAAGGCACCTTGACATAAGTTCGCCCCAGTTTCTGCTCTTCTTGGATTAATGTATCACCTAGATCAAAGATTACAGCTTTTACCATTTTTGCATCGCCTTTACTCACCAACATACTTGCATAATAAGGCTCTCACAGAACACGCTCACATGAGCTAACTATGAGATAGTATCATGCATTAAGATTGATGGTTCATTATACATCCACTCTGTGTTCTGAAGAGCCCGAACAACGGGTACCGCAATAATCGTAGCAAATGTCGCTTGAAGAATTCGTATTGCAGGATAGATAAAAGGACTCACTGTGAATAGAAAACGCACAGTACCAATATCCAATCCAAAAATCGATTCATAGACAAGGGGAACCGCAAAGATATTGGCTCCCCACATATTATCCGCCTGATTCCCCAGAAAAGCTAGAATGAAGAATAGAATTGAGAGAAATCGAGGCTCTAACAGTTTCCGAGTCAACCGGATAGCAGGAAGAAGCAGTAACAGGGCAATGAGTTTGTCCCAAAGAACCGCTAGTGGCACCTGATACTGCTCGTGGAGCGGTTGAGATGGTGGGAGAAACAGAAAAATGGTGAGAAGACAACCATAGACTGCAACTGCCCATTTCCAACGGCGATAAAACACGAGTCCTACCACGAGAGCGTTTATCGGAGGAGATAAGAGAAAGGGGACGCTAAAGGCACTCATGCTTCCTGGAGGCAATATCCAGGCTAACGCCGCTCCAAAGAATGCGGCAGCTGCCCCCAAATAGGGTCCAAGGATAAATCCAAAAACTGTGGCAATCAAGGCTTCAAGTTGGATTTGCAAGTCAGGAAGACCTATTGACGGGATAAAGGGGGAAATTAATGATAACACATAATATAATGCAGCAAAAATCGACATTAACGCCATCTGATAACTCGAAACTTTCAATCGTAACGTCATCTTATGTCATTGAGTATCCCATGTCGTGTATAAAAATTCTATTACGCGCGCGCGTTGAAATCTTTCTGACATGTCGCTAGCTTGTTACTTTTGATTTTTTTTAGATGCTACTTTCGATTTGATCCAGTGATTGATCAAGTATGGCGACAATTTCATCAATCTGTGATGGCGTGACGATAAATGGCGGAGCTACTTGGATATGATCCCCACGTTCTCCATCTAGGAATGCATGGATTGGGTAAATGCTTAACCCATTGCGTAACAGCATTTCTTGGAGTCTGTAACTGAAGTTCATCGAGGGAGAAAAGGGTTCTTTCGTTTCCTTATTTTGTACAAATTCGAGTCCTGTTAGTAAGCCTTTTCCACGGATATCTCCCACAGAGGGATGATCTCGCAGAGCATTGAGTTGCTTCATGAGATACCTCCCTCTCTCCGCGGCTTTCTCAATAAGATTATGTTTGGTCATATATTCAAGAACAGCGTATCCAATGGCGCAGGATATTGGGATGCCTCCAAACGTGAAGCCATGCCGAAATCCCTCTCTGGTGAATGTGGACTGAATTTCTTCAGTCGTTATTACCGCTCCAATGGGAGCATATCCACTTGACATGCCTTTTGCACAAATGATCATATCTGGAATAACGTTCCAATGTTCAATACCAAAATTCTTTCCTGTTCGACCGAAACCTGTTTGAACTTCGTCAGCAATGAATAGTACATTATATTTGTCGCAGATTTCTCGGATAATCTCAAAGTATCCTTCAGGGGCAGGGACAGATCCAATAGCGGATCCACCCACTGGCTCTGCAATAAATGCTGAAATATTCTCTGCCCCAGCTTTTTGAATGCTGCGTTCCAGCTCCCATGCGCAGGTTAATTCACAGCTTGGATATTCCTTGTTATACCAGCATCGGTAACAGTACGCTGGAGGGATGTGAGGAAAATCTAAGAGTAAAGACTGAAATTTTTTTCGTCTATAGACAAACCCAGAAGCAGATAGTGCGCCTAATGTGTTTCCGTGATATGACATCCATCGAGAAATTACTTTATGTTTTGTTGGGTCTCCGCGTTCCAGGTGGTATTGACAGGCTAATTTAATTGCGGATTCGGTGCCTTCCGACCCTCCTGAGACGAAGAACACTTTATTAAGTGATTTCGGGGTTAAACTGGTGATTTTATGTGCTAATTTCTGAATAGGCTCAGTGAGATAGGTCATACTGTGAATGTATGCTAACTGTTCCATTTGGTGCATAGCGGCTTCAGCGATTTCTTTCACACCATGCCCGATGTTGACGACCATCGGTCCCCCACTGCCATCTATGTATCGCTTCCCTTCTGAATCGTAGAAGTAAATTCCTTCACCTCGGATAATAGTTCGTCGTGGGGTTTCTCGGAAAAACACGTGAGTATCTTTATTCTCTAATCCATTTGAATTCTCAGTCATCTTTTTCTCTCCTTCGACTCATATAACAGGTTTTTTCTAACCTGTATATCTGCGTTCACTAACATGTGTAGATTATTGGGTAATGAGGACTTTTATTGATCCTGATGTTTTATCCGCGGCGGTGTGGAATGCTTGACTTATCTCAGTTAATGGAAACCGATGGGTAATCAGAGGTAATGCATTGATTTTTTTCCGTGCAACAAGCTCGATGATTGCAGCAAAATCTTTCTGCATGCCACTATATCCATAGCACATCGACCCCACTACTTGGAGCTCTTTGGATACGATCGGTTGAAGGTTAACGTTGAACGGATGGGTATACCCTCCAACTAAGCAAATTGTTCCACCTTTTCGTATAAGCGCGAGCGCATCTTGAAAGGTTTGTTCTATGGCTATGGTATCAATAACAATATCGATTGCATCTTTACCCTGCGCTTCACTACAGGTAGTTTCAAGAGATTCAGTGGAAGTTCGGAGTATTTGGTCCGCACCTAGAGTTTCTGCCAGTTTCGCTTGATGGTCATATTTTGCAGTAATGGCGACACTACGAATGCCAATCGCTTTCGCAACCGCTAAGCAGCAAAGGCCAATAGTTCCCGCGCCAAGAATCGCGACTCGATCTAAAGAACGCGGTTGCGTGCGAAATATCGATCGATACGCTACAGCTAAGGGTTCGATGAGTGCGCCTTCTTCAAATGAGAATGTATTAGGAAGAATAAAGACTGAGGACGCGGGGAGTAACGCATATTCTGCGAAGCCTCCATGCCCTACCCGACTCCCAATATAACTTCGATCTGTACATAGGTTGTAAAAGCCCGTTCGACAGAATGTGCACTCTCCACAATGACTGAAGCATTCTGCACATACATGATCATCCCTTCCCACGGAGGTTACCCCAGGTCCAACTTCTACTACCACTCCGCTAAACTCGTGACCCGATGCAATCTTTGTTGGCTGCTTCCAGTCGCCAAAGTATTCATGAAGATCGCTTCCACAGATACCTGAGGCTTTATTCTGAACAAGTATGTGTTCTGGCTTAATGGTCGGAACCTGAATTTCTTCAACGCGAATATCTTGTGGACCAGAATAAATCCCTGCTTTCATCATTTTCGCCATTGGCATCTCCTGCTTACTGTTACTGATAGCATTTACTCTATGAGCGTATAAAAAGTCTTGGAGCTCTCTAATGAGCGAGCGTAGGGTTCGTCCACGTACACCCTAGCTAGATCGCAATCATAAGTGATGAAGAACTACCACGCGCGCGTAATGTCTACACATCTTTCAAGATGGTTAGAATGCGGCCATAGTACAGGGTATGATAATCTCCTGCCGAATAACAACTATTCTGAACAGATGATGAAATACGCTCCGGACGAACGGTTGACGTGCCAATTACTTTACATTCAATGTGTGCAATACACTCTTGAATCAAAGGGGACTTCACGTGCATACCAGATACAACTGTTAACCCACGTTCCCTGAATTTGTCATGATCGCGTCCAGACGCCTGACCACAGTAGGTTACTGTATCCTCCATTCCTTCTGCGGGAACATTCACAGAAAATTCCCCTGTCGCTTCAATAAAGTTAAACGTGTATCTGCTGGGTCTCACTGCAACCATATAAACAGGCTCACGCCACAAGCGACCTACTAACCCCCAACCAATTGTCATGACATTCATCCGGTCCTCCGTATCACTTGATGCGAGAAGTAGTCCTTCGTGAGAGAGTTTTTTCTGCATGACTTGAAATATGTCATCGAGCTGACATTCACTCTTCATCAATACCACCTAGGTATTCTGTATCTAGTACTTTGCTTTTAAACTGAGTGTAGCTTTTCTGTGACTTCAACTGTGCGGGCTAATACCACTATACATCCGTAACAAAGGAATTTATTCAGTGACGCGGTTATTGCTAGGAGGTGGTAACTCATGAATTCTAAACATCTACTGAACAACGGTGATTATTATATTTCCAAGGCTGTGAATTACTTTCAACAGGGATACATCTGTGCCCAAGCTGTATTATTGACAATGCAAGAGTTTTGGCACGTTCAGACACCTATTGAGCCTAAAATTGCATCAGCTTTTGGGGCTGGTATTGGTCGGCGAGGGTCGCTATGTGGTGCATTAACTGGAGGTATTCTCGCAATTAGCTGGGCATACGGAACGAATAATCCCAGCTCCGAGGAGAGGCAACCAGCTTATGAACTGGCTTTAGAGTATTATAATCGCTTTCACCATGTCTGTGGAAGCGTCCTCTGTCGCGAGCTTATCGGATACGACTTAACGGTCCCTGAACAGCAACAAGCAGCCCGTCGAGCCAACGTCTACATGGATCAGTGCGTTCAATATATCGAGAGCGCTATTACTATTCTCATGAATCTTTCTCGCTAGCTTCAGCTTCGACTTCACCATTAATTAACTGATTCAACCACTCTGCTCATGGGAGAAAATATACGCAACTTTAGCGCCAGTTTGCACTGTCTGGAGACTTCCTGAAGTACCCAGGATGTCACCACAAGGATATGCCCACGTATATCCTTCAACTGGCATCATGATGCGTTCAAGGACGTCTCCGTATACATCATATACCTCTGCAAGTACTTCGTCTCGTAAAATTTTTTCACCTGGCTTTTTTAGGAATCGAATCAATCCTCCGCGATTAGCGCGGATGATCCCCTGAGCTTTATTGATGCCAGGAATGATGGGGAATCCTTTTTGCGCTTCTAATTCGCCTTCAATCATTCCAAATGCTTTCATGATGTTAAGAACTCCTTTGATTCCTGCACTAGTTGATGGCTCCGAAATCCATCGACCATCAATTAACTCCATTAGGAGAACGGGAACACCTTTTCTCGCAGCTAGATTTCCTAGAGTTGCCGGTGCATCGTTGGGAATCGGGCTTTCTGCAACGATCGTGGTTACTCCAAAAGCTTCAGCCATTTTTTCAACTCGTTCCCGGGTTTCAGGATTACCAATGTTGATGGCTTGATAGATGAGGGAATCAGGTCGTGTGTTACAATGGATGTTGATTACTAAGTCTGCTTTACTCCACGCTTCATTCCATACTGCATGAGCTAACCGCTCTGTAGAGGTTCCGGAGGGGTGATCCACCGTTAAAAGACTTCCACTTCCGCCGCCTCCTAGATCAAGGTTGTCGATCCAGGAGAGGTATTGATGATGCATGAAAGCAAGTGGGTTTTCAACGGGGATTCCGATGACTGCCCCAGTAAGATGCTTTGCATCAAGCATTTCCCTCATGACACAACGAATCACTTCAATACCCTGAATTTCAATACCATGTTGCGTTGAAACGAGAAGAAGCGTGGGACCTTCATAGCACCCATTCATCACAAGAACTGGAATATCAATTCGAGTCGTCGTGTTAAGCTCGATTCCTTGAATAAGCCCTTTTTTCAATTCACCACGTTTTGCAACGGCATTTCCAACAGTAATACTCTCCGGCAACTTATTTCATCTCTCACAGTCAGTTGAATATACTTTCAAAAAATGATATATAACTAACGATTACGCGCGCGTAAAGACGCGGGCACTCGCCAGCTCGTTAGCTTATACAACCATTATCTACCGGGACGATGAAGTCGCATGTTGAGTCGAAGCCAAGCAATATTGCCATCATTACTTCGTACGAACTGAG
>CAJIBO010000189.1_pt1 | contig 10075 bp, 8 predicted proteins | sample 9199371 | NCBI WGS metagenome assembly CAJIBO01 (sample SAMEA7708307, study PRJEB35096) | sediment metagenome | biome: marine neritic benthic zone biome [ENVO:01000025]; feature: sediment [ENVO:00002007]; material: shallow marine sediment [ENVO:03000034] sea grass bed [ENVO_01000059] ... | reverse complement strand
GCCCGAATGTAAAGCCGTCGCGCGTCAGCCACTGAATCACTGGTTGAAATCTGAAGTAATTGATCCGCTAGCATGAGAAATTCATCCAGTGGATCCGCATTTAGATAGGGAAGAGTCGTGTAATAAGCGAGAACCTCGGACCACCGCGAATCCCAGGTGTCACCTGCGAAAGGCGTGGCGGCCGCGGCCAGACCAACTAGTTTGGCTCCGCTTTCAATGAGGTGCGGAATCATAGCTTCGAGATTGAAGCGGGATATCGGGGTCGGATCGATGGCACGCATCTGTTTATGATAGAAAAAGTGATAAATCGATTGTACCCCTGATAAAAGGCCCTTCCCAGAACCTCCTGCCACCGCGATACCGAGAGCTGGTTTACCACTGGCATTGGAGATTCGAACCGTATCCATGAAATCCTTAGTTAAGCCATTGATGTCGCCCCAATAAACAGGGGCCCCAATGATAATGGCCTCTGCAGTTTCACATAATTGGCTTAATGCCTCGGGGCAAAACGTATACGCCTCACTAGATCCACCCTGCCCGGTATACGCTTTCAACGTGTAATCAACGAGATAGATTTTAGTTGTTGGCGCGCCTTGGTCGTGGGCACCTTTCAAGGCAGTATCCACTAACTGGTTGGTTCGACCTGCTTTTCGAGGGCTACCAACGATGCCGAGAATCATCATCCTAACCTCTCCTTCATAAGGTGAGAGTCCTATTAATAAAGATTCAAAGCTCTGTCGATCTTCAGCACCTAAGCAAGTGTAGCTTAGATTATAGAGAAAATAGCTCACAATATACGCGCGCGTAAACTAGTCAAAGTTCTGAACAAACAAACAGTACAGAATTAGTAAAAGCGACGATACAAGATATAATAAACACTGGCACACGAAACTCGAGGAGAGCCAATGAAACTTCTCATCACTGCGATCGATTGGCACTATGATTCGCAGCGATGGATATGTACTTTACAGGGCTATGCTGATACGATATATCAGCTGCGATTTACGCCGCAGCGAGTGATTGAGTGGCAGATCCAACCTGACCGATCCTGTATTGGCTCAGTAACCTATCATAAATCGTCCTCAGCTCATCCCTTTGCTGGAAAATGGAAGCCTTGTCCAGAAAACGCTCCAGCAACCCAAGGAAAACGCTGTCCCCAGTGTGCACAAGCAACCGAGCTTCATCCCTGCATCATCTGTACCGGTTCTATCTGCCGTGCAGATCCGCAGCGTCAACAGACCTGCGCTACTCAAACTTCTTATGTGTATTTAGCTTCGTTTGGACCCAAATTATTGAAAGTGGGCGTCGCCCATCACTCACGAATTCCGAAACGATGGATTGAGCAGGGGGCCAATCTTGCAACACGGCTGTTAGAAACAAATGGGAAAGAAGCGCGACGGTACGAAACTCTCATTCATGATACCTTCAACGTTCGATCCCAAATACCAACACAATATAAATTCAATACACTTGCGAAACCGATGATCACACAGGAAACCGACGCGATCACCCAGCTAGCAGATGAGATTCAGAAACAAGAACCAACTCTTCCTTTCTACCACGATACAATTCACGATTTGACATCAATCTACGGACTGCCCATCTTTACCCATCGCCCATTATTAATGTCCGTCTCCCGTCAGCAACTCATCACAGGAGTGATCCTTGGCGTCAAAGGGTCCGTACTTGTGCTACAGGTTCAGGGAATTCCCCATATCCTCAATCTACGTCGACTGGTTGGTCGTTCCATTGTGACAACTGAGGGAGGCCCTACTGTCGTGCAGCGGGTGCTTGATGAATTCTGACTAATCGTATAACCATATGATGAATACGATATGTTAGAAAGTAAGCTGGAACCGAGGACCAGTCACAACCATGCGCTGTTTATCGACGACGTTTAAAAGGGGTGCCCCAATCGAAAACCTACGGAAGTTTTCAAGAAACACCGTGACACGGCGTTCAGTAGGTGTTCCTGCACCCGCACGGTGCGGGGTAATTAGGACATTATCACATGCCCAGAGAGGATGGCTAGGGGGAAGCGGCTCGAAGCCCGGGCCAAATACATCCAATCCAGCTCCAGCGATCAATTTCTCCGTGAGAGCGTGAGTTAACGACTTCAAATCCACAGTATTTCCACGTCCAATATTAATGAGGTACGCGGTGGGCTTCATCGCACGCAACTCCGATTCACCAATGAGATGCAACGTGCCTGGTGCATCGGGTAGACAGAGCACTACAAAATCGACTAATGACAGGGCTTGGTGAAGCTCTTCAGGAGACCAAAGCGAAGACACGTACGAAGGGAGGTCCCGTGGATCAGGATCCACAGCCACCACAGTCATACGAAACGCGTTAGCAAGCCGCGCGACTTCTTTTCCCACACCACCGAATCCAATAATCCCTATCGTCTTCTGAGATAGCGCAAGCATCTGGCCTCCACGAGTCCATTGATGATCCTGTTGTTGACGAATAAATGTTGGCAGATTCCGTGCGATCGCGGTAATCAACGCGAAAACATGAGTCGCAATGATGTCATTATAAATGCCACTCGCACTTGTCAATGTAACCGGATAGGAAACCAGCGCAGGAAAGATATAATATGGCCCCCATCTGAAGTCATAATACCCGAAACTCGAGATGGGAGCTTGAATCCATTGCAGTTGACGGGCGACCGCTAACATCTCAGGCGTGATATAACCAAAAACAATATCCGCGTCTCTCACCTGTTGCACCGCTGTTGCGTGATCTTCTGCAAATATGACTGTGCCACCGACCGCTCTCACACGATTGGTAATGCGTGTCTGTAACTCTGCAGTGAGTTGGAGACTTCCTTCAGAATTGAGATTATATACAAGAACCTTCATCGTTGTGTCACCAATCATGACAACTTGAGAAACTCCCATACGGCTACTTATATGCTTCTCAGCTAGGAATTCATTACGACGGTCGCTGCAAGCTGTAGATTGAGATGAGTATAAGGCGAGGTCCCCAATAAGCGAAAGCGGGCACATACTTCCATGTGAATTTATACCTCGAATTCATGAACAGCCAATTCAATGAAGTATTGATTGGAATACTTTGATATCCGGAAGTGTTATATACTGACAACACATACTCGAAGAGCCTATGCCGTTTAACCGATCGAATTTCGACGACTTTTTATTAACACAGGGTTGTCTCGCATTTTATAATCCTCCAATTTCTTTGGAATGTGGTCGTCGAAGTGGATGGGATATCAATCTTCACAACCTCTACGCCAATCTCACCGTCAAACGGCAACTCGCCCAATACGTCTACACATTCGCGATCGAGCAAGGACTCCAACCCGACTTATTTCTCGGCGTTCCTATGCGAGCGATTCCATTAGGAGAAAGTGTAAACGAGCTAATTGATTATAAAGACCCTGATCAGATCCCTGCAACCATACTTCGTCAAGTTGACACTCGAAACGGCGACTCCTCCCTCCGTTATGTTGTGGGTCCCTTGTATGCTGGACAACATGTGGTACTCATAGATGACACTGTTGTTACGGGTACTTCATTCATGCGCTACGTTTCACGCCTCCAAGATAATGGCGTTATAATAGACGGTGTCATCGTTGGGATTAATCGCCTCGAAAAAATGGATACTGGTCGAACAGTGGACCGCCTTCTCAAAGAGGCATACGGTGTAAGTCTCTACTGTCTGACCGATGTGAGTACCCTACTTCCCAAAGCCATCCAATCAATGGATATGCCCCATGAAACCGTTCAAGAACTTAAGCAATATTACCATAAATACGGTATTCATGACTTTTCACTCGACGCTTTCTAATAGCTCACTAAGCTGTAACATTCTGCGCGCGTTAGAAAGCCTTATTGTATTGACTACGTTTTACTAATCACAAGGTATTGTTTGATGGTTCACGTATATGATGCCCTTGAGATTACAGCGCTAGTTCTAGACTTTTATGATAGTGCTTGGCAATCCGTCGCTTCAACCCGTCAAGTCTTTGAGCGTATTGGCCTCGGGTTAACGCATGCTGCATTTCGCTCAGTTCCCATCCTACAAGACCTCAAACTCGTTGACACAATTTATGCTGGTCCAATAGCTCGCGCTGGTTGCGGATTATTTCGTCCCAGCACAATCACTCTCTTAACGACTTTATCCGCTCCGCAGCAAATCACGGTAAACTCTTTTGGATTGGGTCTCCGACGCACATCAAATCCGCTACACACCCCCGCAACCGTCTATTGGAACACGCTTCAACGCGCGCACATGACTGAAAAGGATGATCTGACAAAATCGGTGATTCTCATTTATGAGATGGGAGAGGCAACTGGATCGACCATAGCCGGCGTAGTCACCGCACTCCAAGAGTTCAATATCCCCTCAGGAAACATTGTCTTCTTAATCGGTGCTGCATGTATTGAACAAACCCGGAAGCGCCTCGATGCTTTAACACCTGACGCACATTTGGTGATTGGCTCTCGTTGGCGTTATGATTCAACTGAGGGACCTACTCAATTTTATCTCACACACGTCAACGATGGGGAATGGATACCGATACCACCACGAGATTGGGGTCGTTGCGTTTCTGGTATGACCGACCTTGCTTCAGTGATCGCATTTATTCAATGGGTCGCTGAAACAGTTCCGATGACTCATCAGGATCGGAGCTTCCTGCTTCAAGAATGGTCAAAGAAAATCGATGAATCACCCCTTAATAGCAACGTATCCACGCGTCAGGAACCATAGGCATGCTTGCCCTAAGGATTATTAGGTAGTACAGGGTTACGCATACGCTGGACACAGGCCTCGAAAATTGTTGGAAACGAGGAAGGAGCCGTAATGTGATGCGTTTGAATCGGGAAGTTCTGTTACTCTTGTTTATTGGCTCCATTATGTCGTTGGGTATGAACCTAGTGAATGCTTTACGCTCTCTTTACATCCAAAGTCTTGGTGCGAGTGTTCTACAAGTAAGTATCGTCATCGCTCTTACCGGTGTCGCGGGTACAGTGTTACGGATACCCAGTGGTCTACTCTCAGATCGTTATGGTCGACGGCGTGTCATCAGTTTAAGCGTGATTCTAGCTTGTCTACCTCCTGTACTCTATACTTTCAGCACTCATTGGCTTGACATTATTCCTTGGGGAATCCTTTACGCGGTTGCGTTCGCGCTCTACATGCCATCGCGAATGGCGATTGTTGCGGATTATACACCAACTGAACAGCTCATTCGTGTCTATAGTATTCTGAATCTGGCCTGGCCGATCGGCAGCATCATCGGTCCCACCCTCAGTGGACTCTTAGAAAGCCAATATGGTTGGAATATCGTCTTCTACGTGGCAACCCTCCTTCATAGCTTCGCAATCATCCCTGCGTTTGCACTCCCACACCCGTCAACTTCAACTCTTGAGCAGCATCGACAGCCGCCCCGTTTAGATCGTGCATTTCTCTTCCCCTTGCTTCCTTTCTTCCTCTTTAATGTCTGTATTGGCCTCGGTATTGGCTCCGTGGAATCAATCACCCCCATTTATCTGATTGACTCCTTTCAAATCTCGACTGCAGATGTAGGTCTCTTTCTTTCAATCGGATTTGGAGTGACAACCTTACTAACGCAGATCCCTGCGGGCATCCTCGCAGAGAAAGTCGGGAAAAAACGCTTTCTTACCTTATGTGTGACCTCATTGCCAGCCCTTTTTATAATCTGGACCTTTATAGACAATTTACTCCTCTTACTACTCCTGCAAATGATGATTAACGGGCTCTGGAGTATGACATGGCCTGCTTTTTTATCGCTTCTCATGGATCATTCACCTCCATCACGCCGTGGCATCACGACCAGTCTCACTCAAATGGGCATGATGCTTGGTTTTACACTCGGTCCCTATATTGGAGGTTATCTGTGGGACACCATTGGGATGACGTTTCCGTATTATGCATCTGCCATCTTCTGTACACTCTGCGTTGCGTCCACCCGATTTATCTCAGACAGAAACAATCGCTAACTGAGCTTCCACTATCATATTTGCACCGGATCCAGCTAAACTGCGCATAAATATTACGGTACATCCGCTGCATTGGGAAATCCACGGCGTTCCCAATATCCTTCATAATCTGAGTTAGCGGAAAGTTCGATGGTTGTGACCCATTTAATCCATTTGTAACCCCATTTACTTTCTGCAACTAATTGAAAAGGAAATCCGCGTTCTGCCGGTAGGGTGACATTGTTCATTTTATATGCAAATAGAATGTCCTGTCGAAGCAAATAATCCAAAGGTAACGCCGTGGTATAGCCATCCATGGCGTAAAAAATCACAGTGGTTGCTGCAGGATCAATATCTACAGTGGATAAAAGATCCTTCATGCGGATGCCTTCCCACAATATCGTGACAGACCAGCCTTCGACACAATGTAGAGTGACAACTTTCTGGTATGAGGGAAATTGCGTGATGACTTGTTGATACGTATACGTTCGAGGTGACTGGATAAGTCCGGTAATATGGAGTCGATATTCAGTTTCCGTGAGAATCTGTGGCCCCTGGATCGAATTTTCGCGAAAATCGGTTATGGAGGAGAGGAACTGTCCCTCATAATCGCGAATTTCAACGTAATCTACACTCTCAAGAGGAGGGGAGGATGTAGCGATAAACATAATCACTGCTATCGGTAAAATACCCAGGATCAGAATCAATACAAAGAGACGCCGTTTACTCAAAACTGATCACCAAGACCGCTATTAGACAGGAGAAATTCCCTTCTTTACCCTTCTGAGTATAACAATGTAATATAATATTTCCTTTTTTAGTCACGCGCGCTCTGGGATTTATATACATCCACGTGAGAGACTATGCCAGTGATACAAGATATGAAAACGGATGATTTTTCATCTGAAAGATTTGTCGAGCCTAATAGTGTACTTGAAGAACTTGCTACCAATCTCCAATTTACTGAAGGTCCCATATGGAGCGCGAAAGACGCTTCCCTGCTTTTCAGCGATATCCCTGCGAATCGGATATATCAATGGGTAGCGCCTAACAATCTCACAGTGTATCGTGAACCAAGCGGTAATTCCAATGGTTTAGTATTTGATCATGAAGGGCGACTGCTCATTTGTGAGCACGGAAATCGACGACTCGCTCGGATTGATGGTAATGGCGCCTACACCGTGCTTGTTGATCAGTTTCGTACATCGCGTTTGAATAGTCCGAATGATGCGGTGGTCCGGTCAGATGGTTTGATCTTCTTTACTGATCCGCCTTATGGCATTCAACCCTCAGAACAGGAACTCCCTTTTCAAGGCGTTTTCTCCTTCAATCCTGAAACTCAGGAGCTGACCTTACTGGTTGATGATTTTGATCGACCAAATGGGCTCGCATTCTCGCCCGATGAGCAACGACTCTACATAGCTGATTCGTCAGTGACACGACGGCATATTCGAGTCTTCGATGTACAAACAGATGGCAAGCTTACAAATGGCCACATCTTCGCGACGATCGAATCACCTCTTCCCGGCAATCCCGATGGAATGAAAATGGATCTTGAAGGACACCTTTACGTCGCAGCTGCCGGTGGAATCTGGATATATGCACCAAACGGAACACAAGTTGGCCTTATCCCTACCCCTATTCAACCCTCAAATTGCGCTTGGGGTGCATCGGCATGGCAAACTCTCTTCATCACAGCCCGACCTTCAGTCTATCGCATCCAACTATCTATCACCGGTACTGGAAAGTCATAACCATACATTACCTCTATACAATATTCTAGCGAATAAGCGTTCATCAATCAAATGAACAGGATGCAGGTAAGAGTGCCAACAAAAGTATAATAGGTGTCCTCTGTATTACGTACTCATATCGGACGATATTTTTAGAGGAAAATACTATGGCTCTTCAAACCCCTGGAGGACTAACCGGCACACCTATCATCATCCTTCAAGAAGGCTCCACGCGGAATCGTGGAAAACAAGCCCAAGAACGCAACATTCAGGCTGCACGAATTATCGCACAAGTCGTGAAAGCCACTCTTGGCCCGCAAGGCTTGGATAAAATGCTTGTAGATTCACTCGGCGATTTAACTATCACAAATGATGGCTATGAGATCTTAAAAGAGATCGATGTTGAGCACCCCGCAGCGAAGATGATTGTTGAAATCGCGGAAACGCAGGATGCTGAAGTTGGAGATGGTACCACAACTGCAGTGCTTCTAGCAGGCGACCTCCTAACCCGCGCTCAAGAGTTGCTTAACAAAAACGTCCACGCAACGACGATTGTAGGAGGCTATCGAAAAGCGGCTGCAAAAACCCTCGAAATTTTAGAAGAAGTTGCTGTTGATGTAAACCTCAATGACCGAGCTACCCTGAAGAAAGTCGCGTTGACATCCATGCAAGGAAAAGTCATCGATCTCGCAAGCGATCACTTCGCTGATATCGCCATCGATGCGGTAATGCAGATCACAGAGACTATTGACAACCAAGCGCGTGCAGACAAGGACGATATCCAAATCGTGAAGAAAACCGGAAAAAGCCTTTTAGACACTCAGCTCATACAGGGCGTAATCCTCGATAAAGAAATCGTGCAAGCGGATATGCCTAAGCGGATTGAGAACGCTTCAATTGCCCTCCTTGACGTCGCTCTGGAAATCGAGAAAACCGAGATGGATGCAGAGATTCGAATTCGTGATCCACAAAACATGAAAGCGTTCCTAGATGAAGAGGCTCGAATGCTCGACACTTTAGTCTCCACAATCCTCGAGACGGGAGCTAACGTTGTTCTCTGCCAAAAAGGGATTGACGACCTCGCCCAGTACCACCTTACCAAGAATGGGGCAGCCGCCGTCCGACGAATCAAGACATCAGACATGGAAAAACTAGCGAAAGCCACAGGTGGCCGCATCGTCTCTAATGTCGATGACCTCACGAAAGAGGACCTCGGTTCAGCTGCATTGATGGAAGAACGGAAGATTGGTGAAGACAAACTCGTCTTCATTGAAGGATGTCAGAACCCCAAGGCAGTCGCCATCCTCCTTCGAGCAGGTTTAGAACGCGTAGTTGATGAAGCGGAACGCGCTCTGATCGATGCATTATCCGTCGTCATTGATATCGTGAAGACTAATCAAATAGTCGCCGGCGGAGGATCAATTGAAACTGAACTTGCGAAGCGAATACGCGACTATGCCGTGACCGCGGGCGGACGAGAACAATTAGCAATCGAAGGCTTCGCAGATGCTCTAGAAGTCATTCCCACGACCTTAGCGGAAAACGCCGGATTGGACATCATTGATATTCTTGTTGCGATCCGAGCAGCACATGAACAACCTCACGGTCTCTGGCATGGCGTCAACGTCATGTCAGGCGAAGTTGAAAATATGATGACAAATGACGTATTGGAGCCGCTAGTCGTCAAGCAACAAGCCATCAAATCCGCAGTTTCAGCGGCAGCAATGATCCTGCGTATTGACGATGTCATTGCATCGGCTAAAACACCGCCACCCCCACCGAAAGGAGGGTATGGCGGAATGCCACCGTATTAAAGCAAGATATACTACGAACAGACTCAGTGATTCCCCTCCTTTTTATACAAGGTTCTGTAAGTACGCCTGAGCGTATCGGAATACACGCGCGCGCCGATGAATGTAACCTGTGTTAACGGTGCATCCCGTAATAGATGGCGAGAAAGAGAGACACCACAGCTAAAAGCCCATACAAAAAGAGATTCCATGGGATGCCTGGTTGAGTGAGAGAGTATACACCCGATGAAGGATCACTTACAACGAGACCGGAAGCAGAGCTTGCAGTAACATAATACGTCGCAAGATCCGTGGTTGGAGGTACCCAATCGTAGGTGTAGGTTCCTGCTTGCGTCCATGTTTTCACTACTTGATCATTAATGTAGAGTTTGATCTCCTGCAGAATACCATCCGGCTGAGCGACACATGTGACAGTAAAGCGGACTGGAGGTCGATCCTCGACGAGTGCACTTACAGTCACTTGAGGGGGGCCAGCGAGTATATAGCTGCCCGTTACAGTTCGTGTTCGTATCGAATTCTCCTCATCGGTAACTGTGATGGTAAAATCATATTCACCGGGAAT
>CAJIBO010000090.1_pt1 | contig 10094 bp, 10 predicted proteins | sample 9199371 | NCBI WGS metagenome assembly CAJIBO01 (sample SAMEA7708307, study PRJEB35096) | sediment metagenome | biome: marine neritic benthic zone biome [ENVO:01000025]; feature: sediment [ENVO:00002007]; material: shallow marine sediment [ENVO:03000034] sea grass bed [ENVO_01000059] ... | reverse complement strand
GGTTTGGATTACTATTAGTTATGTAGACATAACAGACAGCGGTGAGACGCTGGCTGTCTATCGCAGCGAGCGCGTTACCCTCGTGGAGCTTGTCTCAGCCTTGTTAGATGAAGACTGTGAAGAGGGTAAAACCGATGATGCCGAGAATCACTCCCACCACAATGAAGGCAATCACAGCGATAATTGCTATTATAAACGCTGTGAACCATCCGCAATCAAAATAATGGCGTACGAGTGCCAACCATAGAATTAGTTGGACGATCGATCCGATGATACCGGAGAAGAAGGCACCAACCAAACCTCCGATAACTGTTCCAATGACCACAATAAGGATGGCATCACTAAATCGGGCTTTTCGAGCCCCTACGATTAATCGCCCTGAGAGCCAGAGGGCGGGTGCGATTACGATCGTTGAAACCACGATGCCAATGAGGTATGTAACAAGATCGAATGCCATCTTTGATCCTCCAGTGTGTCACAGGTCAATATCGACCTGGGCTGGTATAAAACTTTCTTGCGTATTCGAGGCTAGATATCGATCGATAGTATGAAGTATATGAATGGGTGTTCGAGAGGGGCGGTAAACTGGTTCGGTTGAAGGATTACACGACATAATTTTCATGATTGCGTGGAATAGTCACATCAGTGTACTCCCCGATCATGCGTGACAATGCTTCAGCTTCTTTTATGTCCCCATGGACCAGAAATGTCTGCTTCGGCTTGAGTGTTGCGACGAAGTTCGTGAGGTCCTCTTGGTCACCATGTCCTGACAACTCAATCTGGGAGACATCGGCATGAACATCAATAGAGGTCCCGTTATGTGCAATGACGCCTTCCTTTGCCATCAGTAATGGACTTTTAGGTGGAAGATATCCAGTATTTATGATCACCGAGTTTGCCTCGTCTCCCGCCCAATCATAGAGAAGACTAGCACTGGGTCCTGCGTGTCCAAACCCAGAGGTACAGATGACGATGGCGGGCTCTTTGATCTGCTCAGTTTTTCGAAGTCGACGGACTCGCCGAAACTTGAAGGGTTTAGCTTGTCGACGGATTCGATCACTGAGTAAGGTTTTGTATTGGTCATAATACGAGAACAGCCTATGCGCTAAGCCACTGATGTAATACACGTTATAGCGCGGTAGCATCTTGGTGACCATTGCATGCTCGATCCGTTGCGCCATTTCTTGAAGACGGTGAAACGCAAACGCAGGAATTAGCACGTTTCCCTCCCGATCGATGGTCTCCTGAATCTTCGTAAACAACTGCTCGACTAAGACGTCACGAGGAGGGCGAATGGTACCACCATACGTCGACTCCATAATCAATACATCAGGAGCCTGCGGTAGCGTTTTCGGGTTCACACCATCCAGAATCTCTGTATCATGGAGACAAAAATCTCCGGTATACAGCACTGATTTATTATGTGTCTTCAAATGCGCCATACGCGCTCCAAGGACATGTCCTGCTGGTAACGTCGAAACTTCCATCCCGGGAAACGCTAATGGTGTCCGTGAGATCCATCTTCGCGCTAATCGTCTCACACTATGGTGAGAAAAGGGCACGGGGGTGCCATTTAGCCGGTGAATTTTGATGAGGTCTCGAAGCATGTGAAGGGTAACATCACGGGTCGGCTGAGAGCCGATCACTGCGATCTCCTTATCAGATAATGTCAAGAGATTACCTGAATGGTCAAGATGCGCATGGGTTACCATAACCGCATCTAAATCCTCAGGCATAGTATAGGATAATCCAGTATCGACTTTGATGCCATAATCTAAGGCGACGCGAACATCATCGGTTTCAACCACTGTACAGGATGCTCCGATTTCTCGTGCTCCGCCATGAAAAGTAATCTTCATAATTCTACACTTTTAATATTATAAATTGTTCACAACGAGTCAAATAAATAGGCTAAATCTCAAAAACGGACTTGTTTCATCTATGATTAAAGACGTCATGAGCGTGTTCTATATTTCAACTGTTCGACCCTCATGACGCTCATCCCCACCTTTAAAGTTTTCTAAAGTTATGTTTATCTCTCTTAGCCAACCCATAAAGGCGTTATGAAGGTGAAACTCATCTATCGAAACAGCGCACACCCACGTAAATATGGCTCTCCATAAAAAAAGAGAGTTTAAAAGTCGATCATGCTTTTTACCCCTTGCCACTTCAGGAATTGGTAAGGAGAAGAAATGGCATCATGCAAACGCCAACGATAGGCTTATTTATTGGAGATCCGACAGGTATCGGTCCTGAAATTTGTGCAAAAATACTGAGTCAGCCCGATATACTAGGTCGATGTCGAGTTCGAGCTTTTGGAGATCTCCGAGTATTTCAGATGGGACAACGCATTGCTCAATCACCTGTCACTTGCCCTATTGTATCCTCGTTAGCGGAGGTCAATGAAACCGAAGTATTAGCATTCATCGATATGCAGAATTATGACCCCACCGATATGAGCCTTGGTGAAGTCGATCCAACTGCTGGTCAATCAGTCGGTGCAACGCTGACAGAAGTTATTCACCTCACAGATCAATGTCACCTCGACGCCGTTGTCTATGCCCCATTGAACAAAGAAGCACTCTATCGTGGCGGTTACCGATTTAAAGGAGAAATTCACCTTTTCGCGCATATCCTACAAGTCACCAAAGGGTATGGTGAAATGAATATGGTGGATAACCTATGGACTTCGCGCGTGACATCACACATCAGTATAGCAGAAGTCAGTCAACACATTACCATATCTAACGTTACCCAAGCCATACAATTAGCCTCCACCACCCTCCAACGAGCCCATATCCATACTCCACGAATTGGTGTCGCTGCCTTAAACCCCCATGCCGGTGAGGGGGGATTATTCGGTCGTGAAGAGATCGATGTCATCATTCCAGCAATCCAAGCAGCACAGCAGCAGGAAATTCATGCTCTTGGCCCGTACGCAGCGGATACTATCTTTCTCCGTGCAAATATGTTAAAGCTGGATGCCATCGTCTCGATGTACCATGATCAAGGCCAAATCGCACTAAAACTTCTGGGTTTTGATCGTGGAGTTACAGTGAGTGCGGGTCTGCCAATCACTATTGTGACACCTGCACATGGCACCGCCTTTGATATTGCTGGACAAGGGATTGCGGACTCGTCAGCGTTACGAAGCGCGATGCTCCTCGCTGCCCGAATGGCAACCCAAACAGGAGAATTGCAGTAATAAAGTCGAAGAATTCAAATATGGAAAGTACATTTTATGCCCAATAATGTGGTACCGTTATCAGACCCGTGCGAGAATCCAGTCCAGAGAAAAAACTGAATAAGGTGTATACGTGAAATGCTCGAACCGTGGCAAGCAATTCTTGGATTGATCGCGGGATTAGTGATCCTCATCATTTCAAGTGAGCGAACGCTCGATCAACTTGTTAAGCTCGGATCACTCATTGGGTTATCAGCTTTTACTATCGGGTTTGTTATCTCTGCCATTGGTTCAGATCTTCCTGAACTTGTGAATAGTGTACTCTCAGCATATCTTGGTTATGGTGAGATCGCTGTCGGTAACTCATTAGGTTCTGTGGCTACCCAGATTTCTCTCGTACTTGGTGTAATCCCCTTCTTCTGTCAATTTTGTCGATTGATACCTCGAAAATTTGCTATTGTTGGTATGATGGAAATTGCTGTTCTCGCTGTCGCGATCGGACTTGCAGTTGATGGAAATGTCTCGAGACTCGATGGCGTAATTCTCATTATCTTATGGGGCGCCTCGATCTATGTCTTAAGAAGGTTTGGAGGAGATCAGGTAGCAGTTGAATCCAGTGAAGCGATTGAAGTACCCACCAAGAAGTTCCGACTTTTCCTCTTTATTGTGCTTGGATTTGTAGGGATTGGAATTGGCTCATACCTTATCATTGAATCGGTGATCACGATTTCTACTCTTTTTGGTGTATCCGAATTCATCTTAAGTTTCTTCCTTGTAGCGGTTGGAACATCCCTTCCTGAGCTTGCTGTTGGGGTCGCAGCGATTCGGCGACGTCAATACGAATTAGCGTTAGGCGATATCATCGGCAGCTGTATCGTTGACGCGACGCTTGCTGTTGGACTGGGTCCCGTTTTATTCCCCATCACGGTTGCAGGCTCACAGATTCTGATCACAGGCCTCTACACCGTGTTTCTTTCGCTAGTTGTGGTTCTTCTTCTTGCATGGCGTGGAATCAATGATAAGCGATCCGGTGCACTATTCATTTCCCTATACGGCTTGTCCTATTTGTTGATCTCATTTCTTTAGTAAATAGTAATTAGTGATGGATTGCCCGTGCCAGGTGGAGGACTTTCTGTTTAAGCTTGTTGTAAGCATGAGCAGCGTGCTCTGAATCGAGATAATAAGGATCAGGAATATTCCAGACCTCAATTTTTGTGATGCATTGTGGACAGCGATGAAGAAGAAAATTCCGGTGATTTGCCTCCATTGCAATAATCAGGTCAAACGCTTCAAGATTTTTAGAGTCGACACTTTCAGGGAACGCTTTTACCAAATGATCAGCATGATGCTCACGCAGATATGTCCGAGTCATCTCTGTGATCTCATAATGCGGATGTGTCCCCGCAGAATCGATGATTAAATCAGGCACAGCTTGTTTCAATAACGCTTCAGCTGCGGGACTTCGGCACGTATTTCCAGTGCAAACAAACAAGATACGCTTCATCATGTCCACCTCTTATGGGATGTTAACAGCTCCAGCAGCGCGTGAATTCACTGTAGAATTCAGTCGCGGATTCCGGGTGAGGAGATACAAGCCCACAAAGAGTGCAAGCATTCCAATGCCTTGAAGCATAGTCGTAGCTTCTCCAAGAAAATAATACGCAAGAACCATGGCGAAAAATGGAGCAGATAACTCGGTGAGCGCAAGTTGACTGGCCTTAATTCGTTTCAATCCCTCATAATACAAGATATAACCGACCCCAACCAACGCTCCTAATATTGCCTGCAGGATAGTAGGAAAAACAAATTGATCCACGAGGATCAGCATTGGAAAAAAGATACTTGACGCAATCAGGAATCGGAGAAACACGATCATGATACTGTCCATGTGACGCGTTAACAGTTTTCCCGGAATCGCTACAATCGCCCAACTGAGCATAGCAAAAAACACTAGCACGTCACCTATCGTTCCCAGTTGAAGAGCCAGTAAATTCTCAATAGATCGCCCTGTAATCAGTATGACAGCGAGAAAAACAAGACCTCCCGCAAAATAATCATAACGGTGAAGATGTTCCTTGAGAAAGAAATAACTAAAGTAACCTACAAATAAAGGTTGTAAGTGAGCAATGAGCGTCGCATTGATTGCAAGGGTTTGAGAGAGCCCCGAAAAATAAAAGATCGGCGCCAGAACTGTTCCGACAACTCCTATCATCAGAATCCTCGTTAGATTTGATCGTACGAGTTTTGGCCGTTGACGGTGCCCCGCGAGATACAGAAAGCATACAAGCGTTGCAAAGAAAGCTTCACCAGCTGCAACTTGAAGAAAGGAAAAGGATTGAAACAAGAATTTCCCCAGAATTGCTTCAATCGCCCACACTGCACCCGCACAAATCCCGAAAAGAACACCTACAAGCCGCTGATTCAGCATATGCATATCCTATCCACGGTCTCGGAATATGACACTCGATGAGCAAACACTACTAATTATCTTTTATGTGGATTTCGTGAACAATGCCGTGAAGGTATTTAACGAATACGGCTACCACAAGATGCACAGTAGAAACCCGTAGGAGCATTCTCATACCCACAATAAGGGCATCGACGCATACGAAGGATTTGACGCGGTATAGCCCGTGGTTGGACTTGAGGCTTGACATTAAATAACTTCACTGTAGCGACGCCAAAAACAAAACCACCAATATGTGCCCAAAATGCTATCGATGCAAAGCTGAGCCCCGTGATCGAGACAACACCTAACAGGAGTTGATAAAGAAACCAGAATCCAAGATAATACATCGCTGGGACGCGAACGATCGTTATGAAGAAGCGGATAATCAAATTTCGAATTCGCGCACGTGGAAAGAGCAAAAGATAAGCTCCCAAAATAGCTGAGACAGCGCCAGATGCTCCGACTGAAGGAATATCCAGGGGATCAAAACCAGCAACACCAGACATGGGAAGAGCAATGAAGGTGGATGCAATGTGGGCAAAGCTCGCTGCGAGACCACCTAATAGATAAAACAGGATGTATTTGCCATGTCCGATACTCCCTTCAATATTATCACCAAAGACCCAGAGATACGCCATATTACCTAGTAAATGGATCGGGTCAGCATGCATGAACATACTGGTGATGAGTGTCCAAAGTCGTTCTCCCCGTAAAATAAATGATGGAATCGTCCCGTACTCCACTATTGCATACCAGAGTACATCATCGCCACCCAAATAAAAGAAGAAGAAAATCCCGATATTCGCTAGCAAGAGTATGTAGTTAACATAAGGTCGAATTGACGAGCGATTTTCATCCCCGATAGGAAACATTTCGTGTACTCATCTCGATTCATGAGTCGATAGAAGATTAGCTACAGTAAGACATCAGGTAATAGCTAGCTATTGAGCCGGTTAAACCTATAAAAACCCATCTATCCTCCCGAGGAAAATTCGCTTATTTTCTCACTACGCAATGAGATTAGGATGCGATAATCTATTAAACTAGAAACTTTTTCTCATATACCACGGATAAGATACAAAATGGATCAGAAAGATAAAGCAATTCTTAAAGTTCTAGGGCGCCGAGCTGGATTAACGAGTCGTCAACTATCGAAAATTTTGGATATTCCCATATCTACGGTGCACCGACGGATTAAAAAACTCGAACACGAGGGCGTGATCATCGGTTATAAGGCCTTGATAAATTATGAACAGACTATCTGGCCAATTGGAGTTCTATTACAGATAAACCTCGAAGAATACACTCCTGGAAAGGGCCATATTTCAAAAGACATAATCATTGATGCATTCAAGACTTTTCCTGAGATTGAAGAACTCATCGAAGTCCAAGCTGCATTGTTCGACATAGTGCTTCGAGCGCGAGTGGAAAGTCTTCGTGGACTCTCTCAACTGGTTGAAGAACTCCGTGGTATTGAGGGCATCGAAGAGATCTCAGCAGCGATCATCACTGATGAAGCGGTATTACCCCCCCCAACAATCGTCGAATGACAGCTTCCGTACACGCGTAGCGCGCGAGCTTATAATCTAGAACCATCATAGGAGTTAATCCCTGTGCTAATTGGAATGGTTGGTAAACCGAACGTAGGGAAAAGCACGTTTTTCAGTGCAGCCACCCTCATTCCTGTACCTATTGAAAATCGTCCATTTACAACCATCACACCCAACAGAGGCATCGCTTATGTTCGTAGTCCTTGCGTTTGCCACGAATTTGGAGTCTGTGATAACCCGCGACAATCGGTCTGTATTGACGGTGTTCGGTTAATACCCATTGAACTTGTTGACTGTGCCGGTTTAGTTCCTGATGCCTGGCAAGGTCGGGGATTAGGAAATTTTTTTCTCGATGAGATCCGAAAAGCCGATGCCTTAATTCATGTGATTGACGCGGCTGGAGCTACAGATTCGGAAGGGCGACAATGTGACCCTGGGACTCAAGATCCTCTGGAGGATGTTCACTTTCTTGAACACGAAATTACGATGTGGCTTGTCCAAATCCTCCAGAAAGATTGGCGCCGATTGAGCCAATCTATTGCAACTATACGGGGCAATCTTGTGGACGCGTTGTATAGTAAACTGAGTGGTCTCGCCGTTCCCAAAATAGTTATTTCTGAAGCGATCCGGAGATCAGGACTTGATCCAGATCGTCCAATTGAGTGGACCGCAGAAGATCTCAGAGTATTTGCTAATGTACTGCGGCAACTTGCGAAACCGATGCTGATCGCCGCGAATAAGATTGATCTATCCATTTCCGAACAGAATATTCAACGCCTACACAAGACAGACTACATGGTAATCCCCTGTAGCGCAGAAGCTGAGCTCATTTTACGCCGAGCTGCCAGCCAAGACCTCATAACCTATCGTCCTGGCGACGCAACGTTTCAATTCAAACAACCGGATAAGCTCACAAAGCAGCAAGGGCAAGTGCTTAATAGAATTCAAAAACAGATCCTTGCCCGTTGGGGAACGACAGGTATTCAATCTGCAGTGAATAGCGCATTTTATGACCTCTTACAGATGATTACTGTCTATCCTGTCGAAAACATCGAACGGCTCTCCGACCATAAAGGTCAAATTCTCCCGGATGCGTTTCTAGTTCCCACAGGTACAACTGCGAAAGAATTTGCTTTCAGGATTCATAGCGATTTAGGTGAAGGATTTTTGTACGCGTTAGATGCTCGTTCGCACAAGCGATTAGGTGAAGACTATGTTCTAGCAGATCGAGATGTTATTAAAATCGTTTCAACCCAGGGAAGAAAATAGTACACGTACGCGTATCAACATGACGTTGATGGTTTCTGAGCCTTTTTTAGATAGAAATCCTGTTCCTTCTTGGAACCAAAACTTCGGATTCCCTGATTCTTAAGCTGTTTGCGAAGTCGTTTAGCGTAATCTGGAGTAATCTCTTGCTGAGACTCGAGGAAATCAATAATTTCTAATCCTTCCGCGATAGTTGTGCAGCGTCGAAGAAAATCAATTACATCGGGACTATACCCTTTCCACTCTTCCGTTGGCGAGGGATCGGAGCGGACACCTGATATGGGCATCGATTGATTTTCTCCTCGTAACTCTTGCGCTAGATGGGGAAAAATCTTTTTTAATTCGTCAAGAGTCAATCCCTTTTTTGTCACTCATCTTCACCTATTCGTATCGGTGCCAAAGTCATTGCACCATTTTTTGATTGTCGATAAAAATACCCTGCCGGCACGTCTGCTGTAACCTGAGCGCCAGGTCCGATCCATGCATTACATCCTATTTTGATTCCCGGCATGATTTGTACGTTGATCCCGGTTTTAACGTTATCTCCCATAATGACACCGAGTTTTCGGCGACCGCTGTCCTGAAGCTGTTCTTTGATCCTGACGTTGACATTTGCTTCGTTGAATCGGAGATTTGCGGTGATGGTGCCTGCGCCGAAATTACACTTAGTGCCAATAATACTATCGCCAATATATGAGAGATGGCCGATATGCGTTTCTGAGAGAATGATGCTGTTTTTCACTTCGCATGCATGACCGATTCGGACGTCGTTTGCGATATTGGTAAAGGGTCGAATGTAGGTATTTGGCCCAATATCTGAGTGCCGTCCAATATAGACAGGGCCTTCAATATAGACGCCTGATCGAATTCGCGCGCCTTTTTCGATATGTACAGGTCCGCGGATAGTGGCGCCTGGCTCTATCTCGCCCTGCACTTGGGGCATGGGGGTCTTGAAGGAGAGTAGTCGTTTGGATGCAGTGAATAAGTCCCAGGGTCTTCCGATATCGAGCCAGTGTTGGGTAGGTAGCTCGTTAGGGAGGAAGGACATTTTACCAGCAATCAAGGTTCGGATGGTATCAGTGATCTCTAGTTCTCCGCGAGGAGATTTTGGTGTGTTGTGTATTACTGGGAAGATTGATTTGGGGAAAATGTAGATTCCCGCGTTAATGAGGTTTCCATAGTTAGCGGTTTCAGGCTTTTCGATGATCTGAGTTACTTGTCCGTTCTGAATCAGCGTGACGCCATAGTGTTGAGGGTTAGTGACGTGCACGACGCTTATCACCGGGGTGTGATGAGTGTGGTGCAGGCGAAGAAGAGAGCGAATAGCATCTGGGTGTACTAAGAGATCGCCGTAGAGGGTGAGGAAAAAATCGTCAGTCACTATGGGTTCGGCACAGCCTATCGCGTGACCAGATCCAAGATACGCGTCTTGGCGAACATATTTGATATTTAAATTCCAGTTGGAGCCATCGTGGAAATATTTTTTTAGAAGCGTTTCATGGTAGCCTGTTACCAGGATAATATCGTGGATTCCATTCTCTTGTAAGGCTTCGAGGAGATATTCTAGCAGAGGTTTACCTGTGAGTGGAATCATATGTTTTGAGCGTGTTGACGTTAGAGGTTGGAGACGGGTACCTTCTCCAGC
>CAJIBO010000193.1_pt1 | contig 10103 bp, 11 predicted proteins | sample 9199371 | NCBI WGS metagenome assembly CAJIBO01 (sample SAMEA7708307, study PRJEB35096) | sediment metagenome | biome: marine neritic benthic zone biome [ENVO:01000025]; feature: sediment [ENVO:00002007]; material: shallow marine sediment [ENVO:03000034] sea grass bed [ENVO_01000059] ... | reverse complement strand
GCTGTATGAGAAGAGAGACAAGCTCGTCAGGGCGAAGTAATGGAATTCCCTGGTATGATGAATGATGCGGTAACTCTTGTAAGATCGATCCGGATATTGCGATGATGTTGAATGTTTTTTGTATTAATTCATCGACTTCGCGGATATTCCGTGCCACAAGAATTTTGGGGAATTCTGAAGTTTTAAAGCCCTCAACTAAGACCACATCACTTGTCCCAGATAATGTTTTTAACACCTCAGGTATTGAAGGAGAGATAACGCGTTTGATTGTTATTAGTTCATTTGAACTCAAAGCAGCAACCTGTTCAGCTCCTGCATGGAGATGCTGCCAGGTATCTTTGTATTCTGTGTCGAAAGATCCCTCGGCAATGTGTTTAATAGTCGAAACTCGAAACCCGCGTTTTCGAAGTAGTTGCAACAACTCTAGAACTAAGTGAGTCTTCCCAGTCTTTCTTCCAATCCCGATTACATTCACAATAAGAGTCAATCTAACCCTCTCTATCGCGTCGCGAGCAAGTATTTGCACTCTTAGGAAAGATCAGTTGTTTAAAAGCATAACTCTATTATGAACATCGATATCTGTAATGTAAAATGACCTCTCCGAGGATATTAGCGCCAATTCAGATATTTATTTACGATATGCGACAGGATGATCCAAAGAAATGTACCTCGCGAAAACTTGTGAGGTTTCATTTAGCTACCACAATAACGAGATCGCGAATTCCACGGAAGGCAGTCGTATTAAATCCTCGAGCATCAAAGGTATTACTCTCAACGGATAAACCAATTGCCGAGATGGGTGGGCTACTTGTAATTGATTGCTCATGGAAGAAAGTTCAACACACATGGCCCCTCCCAAAACGTGGTCTCGACCGCCGACTCCCGTATCTAGTCGCAGCTAACCCAATTCACTATGGCCACGTTTTTGAATTAAGTTCATTAGAAGCTCTTGCTGCATCACTATATATTCTTAAACATGAAGCACAAGCACAAAAAATCTTAAGCATTTACAAGTGGGGACCCAATTTTCTTTCATTAAATCAACCCTTACTCCATGAATATCAACGCGCCACAACAAAAAAAGAGGTCCAGCTAATCGAAGAGAATACCTTCAATAAGTAACTTCGAAAAAAATAAGGTTTTTTTGTTGTCTACACTGGGGAGAAACGTGTGCACGTATTTAGTTAATAAAAATGGCACACGTACTATAAGCTAACAATTAAAAAATCAACATTTATTTCAAGGAATATCAATATAGCTAGCAGGATAGATCCTGCGAAACAATATAACCTACAAATTCATTGGGAAAACATTGTCATTCTATAGAAGGCAAGAACTCTGAAATCACAAGAACCTTTGAGTGTGACACTTAACTGGATAGTTGGAAAGCAGTTTCATGCTAAAATGAGACAATTTACTGTCCTTCTAGATAACCTTGAAGACAACGGTGGCAATGACACAGGTCCAATGCCGACAGAGCTATTCTTAACTGCCCTAGGAGGTTGTTACTCCTCGGCTTTTGTATACTTTGCTACGAAAATGAGAATCAACGTCCGCGAGTTAAGAGTGACCGTCTCGGGTTTAAGATCCGAATCACCCCCTCAATTCACCCAGATCCGAATCACAGTAATGCCAACACTCGATAAGATGTATGAAGAAAAACTCTCACGATTAAGTGAACTTGCTGAAAAATACTGTACTGTCGGCAATACAATAAAAAACATGACAGAAATTACAGTTGACATCCAATCAACTTTATCATCAACATTAAAGGAGAAAAACCATGAATCATAATCATCCAATTAAATTTGGAATTCGTATACCTCTCTACGGCGAGTACCCAATCGACAATCCATTTGACTTTTTACAAAACCTCGTTCAATTCGCTGATCGAGGCGATGTGGATTCAATATGGGTTGTCGACCATTTCGATATGCCAGACGAATCTATTCGGGCAGCAGGCGGCATCCCAGACCAAAACGCTCCATTAGAAGCTTGGGCCACTCTTACAGCAGTTGCTGCTTGGACAAAATCAGTTGCACTAGGTACAGAAGTAACGCCAATGACTCGACGACATCCATCAATACTAGCGAAAGTTACTGCAACCATTGATGTATTAGCTAAAGGCAGACTAATCTTAGGAGCGGGGGCGGGATGGTATCCTCCTGAATTTAAAAATTTTGGGATACCATGGTACCGAATCACAGAACGCTTTGAAAGAATGTATGAGAGTATCGACGTAATCAAAGAACTTTGGACCGCCAAACGTGCGAATTACGATGGTAAATACTATCACCTCAAGAACGCCCGGCTCTTTCCAAAACCCATCCGAAAACCTCATCCGCCTATCTGGTTTGGAGGAACCTCCGATCGCATATTAAGATCAGTTATCAAATATGGAAATGGATGGATACCCGCAAATAACACTTCTCTCGAGGAGTATCAGACAAAAGTAATGCGATTAAAGGAAATTGCCCAGGAAAATGCGCGAACACTATCTGAAATCACATTAGCTGGGCCATTTCTCACACAAATCGATTCAGATCATAAGAAAGTTGAGCGGACCATAAAGGAATATAGCCAACGAGCAGCAGGTGATCAAGGAGAAAGAGGATGGAATGTTGCTTTTGGCAGAAGTGTGCGTTATGGAATGTGGGGAACTCCTGCTGAGTGCATAACTCGAATACAGAAGTACATTGATGTTGGGGTTCAACATTTTATTTTTGATTTACTTCCACCTACTACAGCTAAGAAGTCACTTGAGCTCCTGTGTAATGAAATCATCCCAGCTTTTCGTAATAGCTAATCAACTGGTTATCAAGAAACTCCTAAAACAAAAGCAGTTCGAAATGAATCATCTAACTGGATAGTTAGCCATTGTCTGTACGAGTTGGTTGCCATGTTTCCATCGCTGGAACCATTGATACCGCAATAGATCGTGCAAAAGCATTGGGCTGTCACACGTTTCAAATTTTCACACGTAACCCGCGACAATGGCAAATGAAAGCTCTCTCGCCTGAGATCGTTAACACGTTCATCGCGAAATCGAACACATCTGCTTTGGCGCCGATCTTTGCTCATATGCCTTATTTACCTAATCTTGCATCACCCCGGGATCTGGTCTACTGGAAATCAATTGAAACCTTGCAAACTGAGTTACGGCGATGTAGCCTGTTGCAGATACCGTATTTGGTAACGCATTTAGGCAGTCATTTAGGCTCAGGGATGGAACTCGGGCTAGAACGAATTATTTACAGTATCAATACGGCATTAGAGGTATCAGATCAAAGAGTCATGTTGTTGTTAGAAAACACCGCTGGAACGCGCAATAGCATGGGCTCCACATTTCAGAACATTCAAAACATCATCAAGCGGGCGAAGTATCCAGAAAAAATTGGCGTCTGTTTAGATACCTCCCATGCATTTGCTGCGGGCTATGATCTCAGAACAAAACAGGATGTTATGAAAGTGATTGATGAGATAGATCATATTATCGGGTTTACCAAATTGAAGGTGCTCCACTTGAACGATTCGTATGGAGATTACAACTCTCGTATTGATCGTCATGAACATATTGGATTAGGAAAGATCGGAATAACCGGATTCAGACATATCCTTACCAGTAAACTGGGAACCCTTCCGTTAATTCTTGAGACCCCACAAGACAGTCGACGAAATGATCATGACAACCTCCAGATCGTCATCGAGCTCGCTGAACGAAATTAGATTAAACTCTCCTCATGCGATGTTAAGACTTTACCTGTCAAGTATGTTTTCGGAGAACCTGCCCCGCTAACGCGCTGGTGTGTTTCCCTTTACTCACAGTGATTTCACCATTTACAATGACGTAGTCAATGCCCTCGGGATAGAGATAAGGTTCTGTTTCAGTAGCTTTATCAGCGATTCTATTGGAATCAAAGATGACGATGTCAGCCCACATTCCTTCACGCAAAAGTCCACGGTCTTGAATACCCAGTTTCTGAGCAACAAAAGACGTGGTTTTTCGCACTGCTTCCTCAAGCTGTATAACGCCTTCTTCGCGTACATATTTACGGAAGAGTCGCGGGAAGCAGCCATACATTCGAGGATGATAGAAGCCTTTTCCTAGAATTCCATAGGGGGCCAAAGCATAGCCATCTGACCCTATCATTGAAAGATGGGATTTTAGGACTTTTTGTCGATCCTTGGCTCCTTGGCCAAAGATTCGAATTGAAGTTCGTCCTTTACCTTCTAGACCTTCAAGCATTAAATCTAAAGCTACATCATACGGATCTCGTTCCACGTTCATCGCGATTTGCGCGATGGATTGCCCTTCATGTTCTTCATGGACAGGACATCGTGCTACGATGATTGTTTCCCATCCTGTTGCTTTAACATGACTTTCCCATCAGATATACCGTGCTGCATATCTCGTTTCAGTCTCTCACGAGTTTCGGGATCTCGAAGTCGCTGGATAAGTGCATGGCGTCCCCCTGCATGAGCCCAATATGGAATCATCGCTGAGAGCCCTGTTTGCCCAAAAAGATACGGATAAACATTGCAGGTTACATCCACCCCCTGTTCACGGGCTTGCTCCATCAGAGTTAAAGTTTGATCAATGAGTGCCCAATACGCTTTACCATAGGCTTTATGATGTGCAATCTCAACTGGGACTTGAGCTTGTTCTCCTATTGTAATAGCTTCCTGTACAGATTCGACTACCATGGCGCTTTCACCCCTGATATGACTGTGATATATTCCTCCGTGTGGTGATATAATCTTACAAAGCTCGATCACTTCTTGGGTGTCAGCGAAGCCGCTCGGAGAATAATAGAGTCCAGTTGAGAGCCCGAAAGCACCTTCCATCATTGCAGCATTCACCAGTGTTTTCATCTCATTGAGTTCCGAAACGGTTGGCGATCGATACTCCATGCCCATAACCGCGGTGCGAACGGTAGCATTTCCGACAAATGACACAAAGTTGATCGACGTTCCTTGACGTTCCAATTTCTTTAAAAAGTCGTTAAAAGATGCCCAATCCCAAGTGATCTCGTCTGCCAGAGGACCATATCGAGTCTGTATCAGCTCTCGATTCACATCAGTTAATGGAGCTAGCGACGACCCACAGTTTCCGCATACTTGAGTCGTAACACCTTGACGAATCATACTTTCGCCTCGAGGATTAACGAGCAGATAAATATCGGAATGTGCATGAGCATCAATAAATCCTGGGGACACGACACGGTTAGAGGCGTCAATCGATGTTGTATCATGTTCACAGATGTTGGGAGCAATCTTTGCAATCCGCCCATCTTCCACTAGAAGATCGGCTTTGTACCATGGATTTCCAGTTCCGTCAGTTATGCGACCGTTACGAATTAACAGTGTATTCACAGTCATCATTCCTTCACATTAGCTCATTCTGTGGAATAACAGTATTTTAACACTTTAAATCTTACTATAGGCTGCTCGAAACCGGAGTCCTTTAGAAATGGGGGTTAAACGGGTTGTTTTCATGCAGTTAGAGGCTGCTGCACAAAGTTGATCACCTGTTCACACCAAGCTCCTGCTCGCAATAATACATCTTCGCAAAACGGTTTAGCAACTAACTGCAGACCCAACGGTAAACCCGTTTTAGTCATACCCGAAGGGAGAGTGAGAGCTGGAAAGCCGCAAAAGCTCCAGGGAGAATTGAATGCAGGATCACCAGTACTTGTTAAGCCTTTCGGCGCTGCACTTGGAGTTGAAGGCATAATCAAGCAGTCGCAGCAGTCAAAAAGAGACCCCGCGTCCTTGATGAAATGGCTGCGAATGCGTTGTGCGTCCAGATATGTTGAGGCATCAATTAATAGGCCACTTGCGATCATAGCTCGGAGATTCGGACGATACTCATGCATTCGAGTCTGAAACATAGTTTTATGAATTGTAGCGACCTCCGATATCATGATGATTCGATGAGCTGCATGTACCGCATTGAAGCTTGTTGGTAAAGTGATATCCGTAATAGCTCCTTTATGGGACTCTAGTAACTGTATGGTTGTACGCATATTGTTTCGAACTTCTGGGCTAGCATGATCGTGAAAATAGCCTTGCACTAATCCAAGTCGAGGCGGAACGGAAACGCCTAGCGAACTTCGATATGTCGAAACAGGATATGACGCTGATGTTGGGTCCTGAGAATCCGGTCCAGAGAGCGCTTCGAGCAATAATGCCGCATCCTCAACTGATCGAGTAAAAGTTCCAACATGATCAAGACTCCAGCTTACTGGAATAACACCGTACCGACTGATTCGCCCATAAGTGGGTTTAAGTCCGACAACTCCACAATACGCAGCGGGACGAATAATCGACCCTCCCGTTTGTGACCCAAGTGCTGCGGGACACATTCCAATAGCTACTGCTGCTGCCGACCCACTGCTTGAACCTCCCGGAGTGTGATCCAGATTCCAAGGATTACGAGTAGGGGCGGGGTCAAAGGTTGCAAACTCTGTGGTCTCCGTTTTTCCTAGAATAATCGCACCCGAAGTCTTCAGCCGTTGAACAGAGGTTGCATCGTACTGAGGACGAAACCCCGTCAAGATCTGGGATCCAGCGGATGTAACTATATCCTTCGTATAATAAATGTCTTTAACACCAATTGGAATGCCATGGAGAACTCCATGAAAGGTCCCTTTTGCTGCCTCAGCTGTTAACGTTGTTGCATGTTGACAGACGGCATCATGATCAATTGAAACCCATGCTTTTATTTTTGAGTCATAGTGATCAATCTGTTGAAGAAGTGAGTTAACGAGTGTAAGAGGAGATAACTCATGACTGTGAATTAAGTGAGAAAGCTCAACAACCGAGCGTTTGTGGATATCTTTAATCATGGTCTTCAACTCGGCATTTGGAGAAACGGATTGTTACTGGATATGCAGGTTCATCTTCTAACCGGAAAGAGTATTGGGCAATTGCATCAAGTGCAACAGCAATAGACTCGAAAGTAGAGCGAAAGGACGCCACATCTTCCGGTAGCCAGTATTCTTGTGCTCTTTGTAATAATCGTTGAAGTCTTTGAGAAGGATTGTCTTCCACCATTCATCATCAACAACTGAATTCCTGCATCTTTATTTTAATCTGTCGCCAGAGGTCTTATATTCAATGATATTATGACGAGTAACATGAGGCGGATAAGATGACCCTTTCTATTACCGATGAGATAGTCACATTTCTTTTAGAGAAGAAAAGTATTCCACGGTCTGTGATACAGCAAGCACTTATTCATGTTATCGACGGTTTTGCTGTAATGTTGGCTGGAGCGAGACGGAACTGTTCACAGAAACTCGTCGATGTTCTCTGTGAGCGGCAGAGTAATGGTGAATCTACCTTTATTGGATTTTCAGCCAAAGGATATTCAGCAGATGCCGCTCTGGTTAATGGAACCAGTGGTCATGCTGATGATTATGATGATACTCAGCTTTCCACGGTCCAAGATCGGATCTCTGGATTATTAACACATCCAACTGTACCGGTATTAGCCGCGGCATTAGCATTAGGTGAACGTACAGCTGCTTCAGGTCGCGATGTTCTAAACGCGTTTATTCAGGGATTTGAAGTAGAATGTAAACTCGCCGAAGCGATTCGACCGCATCACTACCAACAAGGTTTCCACACGACCGGGACAATCGGTGCTTTTGGAGCGTGCGCTGCGGGGAGTCAGCTTCTACATCTTGAAGAACCCTCGCTACGTTACGCCTTGGGAATAACAGCGAGTTTGAGTTCGGGGATCCGCGCGAACTTTGGCACCATGACTAAACCTCTACATGCGGGGATGGCTGCATTTAATGGAGTTACAGCCTGTTTATTAGCGCAACGAGGGTTCACTGCAGATCAGATGGCGTTAGACGGCGAATGGGGCTTCATGCAGGTTTTAGGAGGAGGATGGGAAGCAGAGAGGATAATGGGCAAGCTCGGAAAGCCCTATGCCTTTGTTCAGCCAGGAGCATCCATTAAAATCTATCCATGCGGCTCCCTTGGTCAGCCTACCATGTATGCATTGCTACAAATCGTTCAGAAAACAGATCTTCATGCACATGAAGTCCGAGAAATTCGAGTGCGAGCAGGTCCCAATATTCTAGCACCCCTTCGGTACACGTATCCAAAAAACGAATTAGAAGCGAAATTCAGCTTACAATTTGGATTAGCGTGCATTCTAGTTCGACGACACGCTGGACTTGATGATTACACTTCTACCGTGGTCCAAGATCCAATAATTCGTGAAACCATGTTAAAAGTGAAAACGATTTTAGACCCTGAGGTAGCAAACATGGGCGTAGAAAAGATGCGTAGCATCCTTGAAGTTGAACTCAATAGTCATCGCGTTATTACCCAATTTGTTGACTCCGTGCCGGGAACACCAGACCAACCCCTTCAGAAACACGATCTTAAACACAAATTTTGTGAATGTGCAGCATATACCTTATCAGAATCTAGAGCTAACACAGTATTCGATTTGATTCAAAATATTAGAAACCTAACGACGATTAATCAAATAACCTCTTTGTTAACGCCCTAATCATGAACAGAATAAATTAACTCAATCCTATTGCATTGACTCTTAGACTGGAGATTCTTGTTAACTCTCATTGGAAACCTCTCGCAAATCCTGAAGCTAGTGTTCTTGAAATGTCTCTAAATGTCCCAAAATGTCCCATTTTTACATATGGATAGAAGCAAGGATAGATACTCCCGCGCACATGAGAATTTTTTCTGAATACACACGTGAGGGAGAACTTGTTTTGTGTCGAGCCCTTGTGGTAAATTGTCTCATGATGTTATTCTTTTGGCGCATATCTATCCTAGCTTGCTGGATGAAGTGGGCCCGGAGGGATTTGAACCCACGACTCTCGGCTTTCTTCCAATAAGGTAGAAGGCCGATGCCCTATCCAGACTAGGCCACGGGCCCATTGTTACCAAAGGCGGGTTATCTCCATGTAATGTTCGTATCTTAGATATAAATGGAGGAGCCGGTATTGTTAATTTGGTCTTTTGAGTGGATCTAGATGAATCATAACGTCTACGTCTTGTTGTTTTAAGCTTTCACGCAATTGGATATTTGCTAGCTAATGTTGTTCGATAAGCTCTTTAATCTCTACTATGCTCTTATTTAATGATACAACGTCGCTTACTGCTTGAATGACATGAACAGGGAGATGCACTAATACTTTCCCTAGAAATCGAGGTTTTTGATAGCCAAGGGTTTCGATAGCGCGATCCGATAAGTTAACACAAATGTGAGTTATCATCCAGCGCGAGATATCGAATTCCAAATCACACACATCACCTATAAGTTGCGCATCCGCATCGATGACATCTTTTCCTCCCAATTGATCTGGTCGCATTGTGTTATCCGATTCCCTGCAAACTATAAACCTGTATAGTGATAACTTGAGAAGATTATATAATGATTTATGTGAACTCGAGATACAACCTGCTATGTGAGATTGTGATAATCGTCTAGTTACCATAATCTATGCTAGCTTGGCTTTGTTGTTACACGTGCGCCTTATGGTGATAATACATTTTTTACAATGTTATTGCAATGTAAGTAATGTGAAGAAGCATGATTGTTCAAGAAGCGATGACTAAAGATCCAGTTACGATTAATGCTGAAGAGTCCGTGACTTTTGCGGCGAAACTGATGCGGAAGAAGTGTATTAGCTCTTTAATAGTGGTTCGTGAAAAACAAGTGTTAGGTATTGTAACTGAGCGCGACCTCGTGCATCGCGTGCTAGCTTCAACCCAAAATCCCAATACAGTGTTCATGACTGATGTGATGACAGCTCCCGTTGTGACGATTTCACAACGAGAAGATGTAGCAAGCGCCGCAAAACTCATGAAAGAGAAGGGAATTCGACGCCTTGTTGTCATAGATCAGCAGGAATTAGTTGGTGTCCTGACCACAGATGATCTGACAAGAAACTTGATGCAAGTCGTTGAAGAGTTTGCGACTATGCTATTTATCATGGAAAGGAGAACCGACTACGATCAGGAAATGATTCATCGAGTTACACGATAAGTCCACGTGAGTTACTTTTCTAAACAACTACTCTTTATTTGATATATATTGCTGGTCTATAGGGTTC
>CAJIBO010000102.1_pt1 | contig 10123 bp, 11 predicted proteins | sample 9199371 | NCBI WGS metagenome assembly CAJIBO01 (sample SAMEA7708307, study PRJEB35096) | sediment metagenome | biome: marine neritic benthic zone biome [ENVO:01000025]; feature: sediment [ENVO:00002007]; material: shallow marine sediment [ENVO:03000034] sea grass bed [ENVO_01000059] ... | reverse complement strand
TTTCGCTTAGGCGGGAACCGTAACTGCGTGATGTGTGACCACTTAAAGAGAGAAGGCTACCAATTTCGCGAGGTTCTAACGCTTTTGCGTCTTCTGCGTAAAGTAGCAAACCAATAGCCTCTTTATTGCTAACTCTGTCTTTCGGGACGATGAGTTGAGGCCCATCTGCTGAGATTTCAATAATTCCTTGGAGTGCGGCTTCTTCGTATTCTGATTCTGTGGAAGACATTATATTGTCAATAACAACGAGCCATTCGGGGAATGTCTCTAGTCCCTGGATGACTTCATCTAAACTGTCTCCTTCCACTTCAATGTCTCCATAAGGGCGCTTCATCGTAACGCGAATTTTCATATGTATCCTCTTTTCCCTCTCCCTTTATAAGATTTTCTATAACGTTAGTTTAACGTTAAAATAACGTTAATGTGACTTTAGATGCGAAGTGAGCAATACTGAAGGGTAACTTTTTCAGCAAGTGTGATTACCATCTTGTTGGTACGAGTTGGACAATGCTCAACACGAAATCTAAGGTAGCGATGACAAGTTTTGATATCGCAGCGATTCTTTCTGAACTTCAAGATGTTATCGTTGGATCTCGAATTAATAATATCTATCAAGTATCTCCGGTTACCTTTCTACTCACCTTTACTTCAGATGTCCAATTGCTCATTGAGCTAGGACGACGGATTCATCTAACACGATATACTGTCAAGCGACCACCACAGCCCTCTCAGTTCTGCAAGATTTTACGGAAATATCTCCGTAGAGGAATAATTCAGGAGCTGAAAATGCCTCGATTTGAACGCATTGTTATCCTGATAATCGAGGCCCGAAAAACAACCTATCGTTTGTACGTTGAATTATTCAGTAAAGGAAACGCAATTCTTGTCGATGATCAAGATACAATAATGTACGCTTCCTCATATAGGACTATGAGAGACCGGGATATAACACGCCATCAACCCTTTCGCCTGCCACCAGCTCGAGGAATGGATCCTACTCATGTCACTGAAGAAGGAATGACATTGCTGCTTGATCAGAAAGGGACCCTTATTCGCGCGTTAACACGAACCTTATCAATTGGGGGACTTTATGCTGAAGAGCTGCTGCTGCGCGCAAATCTAGATAAAAACATGACCATTGATAACATAACGTCACAAGACTTGATCAAATTACATAGCGCACTCACCCAGTTAATAATAGAACTAAAGACGCATCCACACCCACACATCGTCGAAATAAAATCTGGACAAGCAATCGACGTCCTACCCATAAAGCTTCACATCCACACTCCCTATAATAGGACGTGCTTCAAGTCATTTAATGAAGCTGCAGATACCTATTTCACAGATTTCGCCTATCAAAAAGATGCTGCTGATTCAATCGACCGTGATGAAACAAAACAACAGATTGAAGAACAGCATCGCATTCTCAGCCAACAACAAGAAAGTTTAACAACATTCAAACAAACCGCAGAGAAAAACACTAAGATAGGCGACCTCATTTACACCTATATCCAGAACTTGGAACAACTCCGCTTAACTGCTGTGACAATCCTCAGCGATAAACGCGAACCCGATAAAATTGACGCAATTAAGACAGCTGCTGCTTTTCTATCCTCACCCCTCACCATTGCCAACATCGATCTCGCGATACCATGCATCTATATCAAAGTTAATGAGTTTGAGATCCAACTTCGACTAAAAAAGACAATTTATGACAATGCTTCCCGTTACTACAATGAAGCCAAACGAATCCGCGAGAAAATAGCTGGAGTTATCACTTCTATCGCTGACACCCAACAAACTATCAAGCGGCTCCAATCTGAGGGCACTGATTCTATATCTCCCCCTTCTCTAGCCCCTCCGAGGATCCAACGCAAACGTCGATGGTACGAAAAATTTCATTGGGCATATTCCCGAGACGAGTTTCTTCTTCTCGGAGGTCGCGACGCTACCACTAATGAACTTCTTATTAAACGTCATACTTCTTCTAACGATCTTGTCTTCCATGCTGACATCGTTGGCGCTCCTTTTGTTGTTCTTAAAACAAATGGAAAAATGCCTTCTAATTCTACTCTTGAAGAAACTGCTCAACTTGCAGTCACGTACAGTAAAGCGTGGCAAAGCGGGTATACGAGTCTTAATGCTTATTGGGTGAAACCAAATCAAGTCAGTAAAGAAGCCCCCTCCGGGGAATACCTAACTCGAGGTGCATTTGTGATTAGGGGAAAAAAGACATATCTTCGCAACATTCCAATGCGGTTAGCTATAGGCGCATGTCGCATCGAGGAGTACTGGCAGATCATTGGTGGACCTCCGACCGCGATCGCAGCACACACACCCTATTTTGTCGCGATCATTCCAGGAAGACAAAAAAGCGGTCATATCGCAAAAATTATTCGCCACAAACTTAGTACTCTTGTTCCGACAGAGATTCAGTCTTTTATTCGCCGCATTCCTATAGAAAGGATCCAGCATTTTCTCCCCGCAGGAGGTAGTGATCTCACGGAGATAACTATAAAAGCTACATAATCTGAGAACATGATTGAGTGATCACCGATGCCCAACGATGTCCAAACAGGCATCCAGGTGCGTGACGTCATGTCCAGTCCTGTGAAGACGGTGACTGAATACGACTCTGTTGAAACTGCAGCAAAACTAATGAAAATCCATAATCTTGCTAGCATCATAGTGACAGACGACCACGAAAATCCTGTTGGAATCATAACTGAAAAAGATATAATCAATCGTGTTGTCGCAGAAAATCTGCTCCCTCGAGATATTAATGCAAAACAAACAATGAGCTACCCTGTATTAACAATTAGTCCACACGCCGATATCAAAGATGCAGCAGAAACTATGCGAACTCGAGACGTACGACGACTCATTGTAATGGATCACACTCGAATGATCGGCCTCATCGCTAGTAATGATATCGTAGCTATAACTCCCGCTCTCATTGAAATCATCTCTGAAAAGACCAAGATCACCCATAACCTCCCTGTTACATTACGCCGCTATCAATCCACAGGGTACTGTGATAACTGTCGACAATGGTTCGAAACCCTTCAAGACGTCAACGGAGACTTTCTGTGTGAAGAATGTCGACACGAACTTAACAGCGACTAACCTTGATCGAGGCTTGTTATGTCTTCGACGGTTGATTTAACGATAACTAATGGACGCATCTTTACCCGAGATAAACTATTCACAGGCGGGATCGCAATAAAGGATGGTAAAATCCAAACCATCCAACAGGATCACCAATTACCCAAAGCATCAGAAACTCTCGATGCACAGGGTAATCTAATTCTTCCTGGACTCATCGATGTACATACCCATTTACGTGATTTTGGGTTACAACAGAAAGAAGATTTTTATACAGGAACCTGTGCTGCACTCATCGGTGGCTTCACCTCAGTTCTAGATATGCCCAATACTCGTCCTCTCACAAATAGCTTAGCTCGGATCCAAGAGAAAATATCAATTATTCAGCAAAAAAGCGTTGCTAATGTTGGCCTATATGCCAGTCTTCCCGATACAGATCATGAATGGAGTAACCTCTCTGCAGCGGGTATTTTCGGGATTAAAATGTTTCTTCACCGCCCTTTAACCTCAATAAATATCAACGATAACAATCTCCTTCTTGATATTTTTGAACGATCCACTCGCCATAACATACTTATTGCTCTCCATGCCGAAGATAAAACAGTCATCGATACTTTAGAAACACAATATCAGTCACGCTTGAGTTCGATAGTGAAAACACATTCACTGATCCACAATTATCGGGCTGAAATTGTAGCCGTCAAACGCGCCATTTCTCTAGCCAAACAAAGCAATCCGCGCCTACATTTTTGTCACATCTCAACACACCAAGCGGTTGCGCTGATCCAGCAAGCAAAAAGAAGCGGGTTAAATCTCAGCTGTGAAGTTACACCTCATCATATAATCCTGTCCAGTCAACTATTCAAAACGCTGGGTACACTCGCACAGGTTGAACCACCACTCCGTAGTAGTCATACGGTCAAACGGTTACTTCGGGATCTCGTAACTGGACAAATCGATATTATCGCGAGTGATCATGCCCCCCACACTCTCACAGAAAAGCATAGCCACGATCCAAGGAGTGTTCCTAGCGGCTTTCCAGGACTTGAAACAACTCTTCCTGTTCTGTTGACATTAATGAATAAGGGAAAACTGACACTTAACCAGCTTGTTAATCTTCTTGCCTATCAACCAGCCCAACGCTTTCGATTAAACGGAAAAGGAAAGCTACACCCCGGATACGACGCTGATATTACAATTGTTGATCCCACAGTCAAACATGTGATCGACCCCACGCGATTCCACTCAAAGGCTCATTACAGTCCCTTTACCGGTATGAACGTGATTGGAAAACCCATACATGTCATTATACGCGGAAAAACGGTTATGCGGGATGGAGTAATTCTCGCTCAGCCAGGCAGCGGTTCTGTTCTTGTCGCATCCGCGTCATCCCCGGGTCAATAAAATGTTACAATTTATCTCCGATGCCATGCTTGGGCGATTGACTCGATGGCTACGCATCCTTGGCCATCCCGTATTCTATGATCAAGCACTCTCTGACGACCAGATCCTTTCACTGGCGCATACTAACAACTGGATTCTCTTAACAAGAGATCACGAGCTCCATCAACGAGCTCAACAACAAGGTACGCTCGGTCTCTATCTTCAGGGTCACACGATTTCCGATAAATTAGTTGAGATTGCACGACAATTTTCTTTATCCTTCCATCTTGACGCGAGAGTATCTCGCTGTGCACTATGTGGGGCCTGTCTGACGCAAGTTGACAAAACAGCTATTCAAACTGAAATACCCCCAGGAACTCTCAGTCGCTTTACGGCGTTTTGGCAATGCGAGAGTTGCAGTAAAGTTTATTGGAAAGGCAGCCACTGGAATCGAATCTCCCAAACAGTGACGCATGTCAACGCGCGTATATCTACCCCCGAAGTAAATTGTCGGAAATGAGATGAGAATGGAGTTTCAAATTTCTAACGAAGATGGACAATTCCTCATCGATCTTGCAAGAAAAACGATTACTGAATATATAGCTACCCAACAGGTGGTCACAACTCCATCAAACTCGCCATTGCACCTCCTTCAACCCCGTGGCGTATTTGTCACCCTCACCACCCAACTTGCAGGGGAAAAAATGCTTCGAGGCTGTATCGGTTATCCTGAGCCCCAGCTTCCATTACTCGAAGCTACAATCTCCGCAGCAATCAGCGCAGCCACCCGTGATCCCCGCTTCACACCAATTTCCGTTACCGAGTTAGATAAAATACTAATTGAGATCAGCATCCTCACCCTCCCAATATTGATTAAAGTAAAAAAAGCCACGGATTATCCTAAACATATTCAAATTGGGCGCGATGGATTAATTATAGAACGAGGAATATACAAAGGACTACTTCTGCCCCAAGTACCAATCGAATGGAACTGGGACGCTAACGAATTTCTAGCACACTGCTGTGAAAAAGCTGGTCTATTATCTGATACTTGGCTTCTCCCAGGAACGAAAATCTCTACATTTTCGTGTATTCTCATTCAGGAACATTCAGTTCAACAAGCAATAAAAGTCATTGATATGCGAAAATAGAAGAATCAAATGATCAACTCTTTACACGAGCAAGATGATATTTAAAATCATCATGAATATCATACCAAGCAAGATGCCCGAGGACACGTAATGCTTGTACCCATGTTCATGAGCGATTGGAATCAATTCATCTGCGGTTATGTATGTCATTACACCGGCAGCAAACGCTAAAGAAAAACCAATAGCTTCATTCGAGGCATTCGATAATATCGTATTGCCCAAGAGCGCACCAAATGGTTCAGCTAAACCTGAAACCACCGTTGCAAGCAACACACGTTTTTTTCCACTACCAACTGACAGTAAGGGAACGGCGGTTGCGATGCCTTCCGGAACATTGTGAAAAAAGACTGCGACTGCAATTAATGTTCCCAATTCTGGGAGACGAGTATATCCTGCACTAATAATAACACCTTCAGGAATATTATGAATTGTAATTCCAATAAGAATCAATAATCCTGATTTCATCATAGTTGCTTTAATAACGCCGTTTTCTTTCTTCCCCAATTCGAGATGGGGAAGAACGGTGTCAATAATAATCATCAACACAGAACCGATTGAAAACGCAATAGCGACATTGAGATACGAAATAAGATCTAACGCTTCATGAAATAGATTAAGAAATGAGACAAGAAGCATAACCCCTGATGCAAATCCCATCGACGCAGCGATAAAGCGATTGCTCACTTTCCGCATCAGGATCACAATTAACCCACCAATTCCTGTTGCGGAGCCAGCTAATACGCTGAGTAGGAATGCTTCAGGAAGCATGACATTGTACTGCAATAATGTCCTATAAAAGTGTAAGTCTCTTCTTCCAGATAGCTTGCGTTATTTCCCACGAGCCTAAAAGTTATTGAAAAGCTTAATTACATCTACAAATAGTTATCATACACGAAACAATTGAGCATGGAGCTGTTTTGTAAATGATTTATGGATCAGGAAAATATTCTTACAAACTAGTGGAAGATTGGGTGCAACTACCCAAAGGTGAAACCTTCAGGGATGTATGTGGCATCGGTATAGATGAGCAAGATCAAGTCTATGTTCTCAATCGCAGTGTCCATCCGGTTATGATTTTTTCTAAAGGCGGAGGCTTCCTGTCAACATGGGGCGAGGGTCACTTCACACGAGCACATAATTGTTGCATGGGACCCAATGATACCATTTATTGTACTGATGACAAAAATCATACAGTCACAAAATTTGATTTACAAGGTAATGTCTTGATGGTTCTGGGAACCAAGGATCAACCATCTGATACCGGGTACCGAGCAACATCAGACTTGTTTGAAAGCCTAGCCTCCATCACACATCGTGGTCCGCCATTTAATCGACCGACAGGAGTCGCACTCTCCTCAACTAACGACATCTTCATTTCAGATGGATATGGGAATGCCGGGGTCCATAAATTTTCACCAGATGGAACACTACTGTTTTCTTGGGGAGGCCCTGGAGGTGAGCACAGTCAATTTCGACTTCCCCATTCGATCTGGGTCGATCGTCAGGATCGTGTCTGGGTGACTGATCGTGAAAATAGTAGAATACAGATTTTTACCACGAGTGGCGATTTTGTCTCTGAATGGACCAACGTGTTCCGTCCAACAGATTTATGTATTGACGAGAATGACATTGTCTATGTTTCAGAGCTCTGCCGTCGTGTCAGTATCTTTACGATTGATGGTGAATTAATCACACGCTGGGGAAACGAAGCCCACGAAACCACGGATCCCTTATTTCTAGCTCCTCACGGAATTGCTGTGGACTCGCAAGGAGACATCTATGTTGGAGAAGTTTCATTAACGTCTGCAAAAGTCGATCGGGGTCCACGAACAATTCAAAAATTCTCCCTAGCTTAAATAATGCTTTGGTCTCATTGTATACGCGCGCGTATACACTCTCCTCTTTTTATATCTGGTAAACATGAAATTTTTTGAGCTAACGTAATAATGCAGTATTGTTGCTATTGTGGAAAAAAATTAACTCTCAAACTTCTTTATGATGGAAGTAATGAACAGTATTGTCACCAATGCGATCACGTTTTTTTCAATTCCCCTTCACCAGCAATAATCGTTGCTGTCCTCAACAGATCGAGAATCTTACTAACTCGAAGTATTGAATGGACTCATTCCTATTGGGGGCTTATTGCCGGACACCTCAAGTCCAGTGAAACAGCCGAACATGCAGCTAAACGAGAGATCCTGGAAGAAGTGGGAATCACAATTCATAATGTAACAATACTTCGTACTTTTATCCATCGGGAAAACCTTCTGATGATTGCGTTTAAAGCAAGCACTTCAGAAAATAAAATCTCGTCCTCACAAGAGCTAGCTGCTGCAACATGGTTCAATCTTAATGAACCCTTACCACTTCGACCCAAATCTATTGCCAGTCAAGTTGTACGACATCTTTATCCCAATGTACAATTCCTAAACAGTTAGTGGATATTTATTAATTGAGTTAGCTTGCGATTCACTCGTCAAGGAGTGTAGGATAATGGTAATGAAAACGAAAGTTTATCGGAATAAGGATATTAGTCGAGTTCTACTTGGAGCTCCTGCCAGTCATAAACATCTGCGGACTATCATCGAAACTCAGGATGAACGATTCATTTTCCAGGAAGCTACGATTGCGAATATTGTACGAGCATATATCACCCTCAAGACTCACCCGACCCATTTAGGCATCGAACTTGTTTCTACAAAGATAACTGGGAAAGAAGGATATGCCCGTTATCAACTCCTCGAATCCGGAAAAACAGCCAAGCAGATTCAAAACGAAGTAACACAAATAATAACCTAAAGTCTATATTCACTAGCTAGCCTTTGGACAATCTTGAAAAGTAGAGGAAAGGGGATTCAGTGACGAAACGCTCAATGGAGGAAGAGAAAGAGTACCATAGGCGATATTTACGAGCAGTTAATCACCCGCTACGGAAAAAGATTCTCGAAATCCTCAGGAAACAAAATATGACCGCAGAACGACTTGCGACGAGATTAAGAATAGATGTGAAAAGCTTATCCTGGCATCTAGAGTTCCTTGAGTATGGACATTGCATCACTCGGAAGCGCGACGATGCACACATTGTATACATGTTAACGAAAGAAGGAAACGTTATCAACTACCTTGATGGATCGTTAAATGGAGCTTAAATAAAAAATACAGGTTCAATATTGGGTAAGTGATCATATGAAGATTACAGGTTCTACAGTATATCAGGTTAAAGGTCGTGGTTGGCCCAAATATCCCTGGATTTGGGTCGAAATAACTACTGATGCAGGCATCACAGGTGTTGGTGAAGCGGCACCAATTAATGGTGTCGTTGAGGCCATCCACCAGCTAAGCAAGAATCTTCAGGGCCAAAACCCCTTTAATATCGAAAAAATCTTCGAAGAATCCTTCCGGTCAGGAGCGTTTCTCCCTGCAATAAGCGGTATTGAGATAGCTTTATGGGATATTATAGGACAACAGTTACAAGTTCCCATCTATAATTTATTGGGCGGTCAATGTCATGATCGGTTACGGGTCTATTTAGATGGCTTCTTCCGGGGCGCGAAATATCTTCCGGAAGACTATGCAGAGAAAGCGAAACATGCTGTCAACCAAGGGTTTACTGCTATTAAGGCAGACATTGATCCTCCCCACATTCCCACGATGCATCGCATTAATCGAGAACTCGATTCCGCCGATCTGATGCTCACTATTCAGATCATTAAAGCAGTGAGAGATGAGATTGGAGCAGAAATCGATTTTGCAATTGATACACATGGGTCTTTCAATTTACCAGCCATCCTTAAATTAGCAAAAATGATCGAGTCATTTAATCTTCTCTGGATTGAAGACCCTGTACCCCGAATCCGCGCGAACATGAAGACTCTAGCATACTTAACATCAACCATCAATACACCCATATGCGTCGGTGAACATCTTTTCACACGATTTGAGTTCCGCGAATTATTTGAGCAGACGGCTGCAGATATCATTATGCCCGATATTTGTTACACCGGAGGAATACTCGAAATGAAAAAAATCGCAGCTCTCGCAGACACTTATCATATCCCTTTCTGTCCCCATAACTATTTAGGACCAATAGCAACAATGGCAAGTATCCAAGTTTGTGCATGTGTTCCAAACTTTTCAATCCTAGAGTTCCAAGGCGGAGAGGTGCCTTGGCGCGATCGTGTTCTCAGTGATCCAATTCCACTTGACAAAGGATACATTGAGCTCCCAACAAAACCTGGGCTAGGTGTAACGCTGAATAAAAATGAATTAGAACCCTTTCTTGTGACGTAAATAGGAATAGATATAATCTCTCACACTCTGCCATTAACCGACGAATCACTCGTAGTATACGTATGGAGGAAAGCGATAATCTAAATAGAATCAGTGTTCAATTCAACGAAGTGTCCAATAGATGATAACAATGAAGGAAACACTGCGTTTACGCGATAACATTGCTCTCAATAACAGTATCATGTTGATAG
>CAJIBO010000126.1_pt1 | contig 10253 bp, 10 predicted proteins | sample 9199371 | NCBI WGS metagenome assembly CAJIBO01 (sample SAMEA7708307, study PRJEB35096) | sediment metagenome | biome: marine neritic benthic zone biome [ENVO:01000025]; feature: sediment [ENVO:00002007]; material: shallow marine sediment [ENVO:03000034] sea grass bed [ENVO_01000059] ... | reverse complement strand
TGATAGAAAGCTGACTAGTTAGATCCCTCGGCTTTCTATCAATTCCACTGAAACTAGTCACTAATAGGCTATTTGGCTATTTTAACTCGAGGAATAATTATGAAAATGGAAGCAGCAAATGGGTTAGTTTGGATTAACGTGCGTGAAGAAAATACGATTTCTATCATACCCACACGTGGCTAGCGTGATGTTTGTATGGAAATGCTTCCGCGCGCGTGCAAATACCCATATATGCCTATATCATGATGTGATTACTTATGTACGAACTTGAATTGATTCGATCAGCAGAGAAATTGGCACGCGATGTGATTCAGGTCAAAAAAAAGCATAAAGTACTCATTGTAACTGACTCTGACAAACTCAAAGTGGGAAACGCGTTTGCTTTGACGTGTCGGGGGTTAGGCGCAGAAACAGTCATTGCAATAATGCCTATATCGGGTGAGCACGGGAGTGAACCTCCAGTTACAATTGCTGCAGCTATGCAAGCTGCTGATATTGTTTTTGCTCCTACAACCCATGCGATTACTCACACACGGGCTCGACTCGATGCCTATGCCGCCGGCACCAAAGTGGTGATTCTCAGAGGAGTTACTGAAGACATGATGGTGAAAGGAGCCATGACGGTTGATTTCCAGAAGTTAAAGAATCAAACTCAGGCTATCGCTCAAATATTAGCTAATGCGAACGAAATTCAGGTGAATTCGGACGCTGGAACCGATTGCACATTCAGTGTAGCCGGTCGTAACGCCTTTTCATTAGACGGTTTTTTCCATGAAGAATATGGTTTTGCCACACTTCCTCCAGGAGAAGCACCAACCTGCCCCGTTGAAGGAACCACAAATGGAACAATCGTGTTTGATTATTCAATGGACAGTGTCGGCAAACTCAGTCAACCATTAAAACTCGAAGTCAAAAAAGGAAAGGTAGTATCGGTCTCAGGGGCGGATGAAGATGTTCATTTTCTCGAACGGATATTTGCTAGAGACTCTACCGCGCGCAATATTGCGGAATTTGCCATCGGCACTAACCCCAATGCACGCTTGATTGGCAATCTGGCTGAAGATAAAAAACTTGCAGGAACAGTGCATTTTGCTATTGGAGATAATGAATCTCTAGGCGGGGTTGTCCGGAGTAGTATTCATCTAGATGGCTTAATGCTCAAGCCGACTGTCCTAGCTGATCGGAGATTGCTGGTCCAGAAAGGTAAGCTGATTTTGTAATGTGCGAGTAGTATCCGCATCTGCAAATATTTATGGGGTGAGTATTTTCGCGATTCGGCGACCGTAGTTTTTACATAACTGCTCAATCTTTGTATTTGGATCATTGGATACACGAATGATTCCTTCCAGCATCTTCATCCTATGATGGTGACCAAAGGCGACTTTTAGGGTTTTTATACAGTCTTTTCCATCAGTCTTCGTCCCAGATGATGTAAAACAGCCTGCAACTTTGTCTTGAAGTAGATGATCACGGCGATACAGAGTGATCGATTCATCGACAAGTTTCTTGACTTGCCAAGCCATATTACTGAAGTATGTTGGCGACCCAATTATGATTCCATCAGCTACATGGAGCTCTTCTACGGTGCAATCCTCCACAGGCAGAACTTTAACACTGATGCCCTGTTCGCGCGCGCCATCAGCGATGGTCTGCGCCATCCATTGTGTCTTGCCAGTTCCTGTATAGTAGGTGATGAGGAGTTGTTTTGTCATTTAGTATCCCTATTCTGATGCGGAGCAAACCTGTATAAATAGATGCTGCAGTTGAGAGCTTCTTATGGGCGCGCGCGTAGGAGTCTTCAGGTTAGATGATGAGTTTGGTTCGTTATTCAGCTGTAGCTGTGTGTTCTCGTTTGATTAGTTCCCAATCTATAGCGTATCCCAATCCTGGCTTTGTAGGTGCATAGACATAGCCTTGGTTATCTACATTGATGTCTTTTATCAGGCCATATTTATTTGCACCTGTGCAGGGGAACACTTCATAAAACTCACAGTTTTGTACCGCCATGGTAACATGTAAATTAGCGACATTATTGAGTGAATTGCCGCCATGATGTATTTCGCACTTCATGTTGAAGCCTTCAGCGAGATGACAGAGTCGTACTAACGGTGTGATTCCACCGGTAACAGCGACATCACCACGTAGGATGTCTGTAGCATACTGGGTTATCCATGATGCCATGCCATAAAATCTTCCAGGAGCGAACTCGGTCGACATGATTGGGATGTCCAATTTGTTATGGAGTTTAACATAATTGTAAATATCTTCTTCGACCAACGGATCCTCATACCAATAATAATCAAGTCCTTCGATAGCCCGACCAACTCGTAATGCATCCTCATATTGGTAGGTCCACATCGAATCCAGCATCAATTTCATGTCATCGCCAACCGCTTCACGAACAGCTCGACAAATCTCAATATCTGCCCGAGGGTCGCCGTGAGGATGAATCTTATGTGCAGTCCAACCACGCTGCTTAAAGTGAAGCGCCTCCTGAGCATATTGCTCTTTGGTTTCATGGTACGCTGTACTTGAATACGCTGGTACTTTCTTCCTGCAGGTACCAAGAAGCCGATGAATGGGCTGCTTCGCAATTTTCCCGTTAATGTCCCATAGACAAACATCTATAGCCCCGATAATATAGGTCGAGACGGAGCGATTCATCTTCCACATATCCCACCAAATTTCCCCGATATTCTGGGGGTTGCGTCCCATAATCAATGGTTTAATGAATTCCATGAGGCCTAAAACGAAATGATCTGCCCCCATTCGAGACGATCCTAGAAAAGCATTGCCACTTACCCCTTCATCGGTACTTACTGTCACGACGCCAAGTTGCTTGGTACCTCCAAACGATGTGCCTACACCTGTTTTCCATGGCGCGGATTCCCAGTTGAACATATCAAGTTTAACATTAGTAATTTCCATCTTAGACAGTCCTCTTATGATGAGCTAGCTAGCTATAATTGATGGGTCCTTTAAATAATTCGCTAGTGTTTGCCGATGTGTACAGGTGCACGCTTTCCTGCTAGCTAGTCAATTCTAATTTGAGGACAATTGAAGTCTCCACTTGTCTCTCAGGAATGCTCCAATATGTCCTCAGAAGCTTATCACTTTCTTCACGTAACATGCATCGAAAACCGTTTTTCTCATAGAAACGAATAGCCCACGTTGCATCGTTCCATGTCCCTACTAAAATTACGGGCGTGTGAGCTAAATCTACAAGCTGCTGAAGTAACTTTGTCCCAATTCCCATGCGTTGATATCGAAGTCGAATATACGAGTGTCTTATCAGGGTTATATCATTAATGAATTGAATCCCCATCACACCGACTAAAACGTTATTCCTAATCCATCCATAAAATTGAACCCCTAAGCTGATTTCCTCACGCAATTCGCTCTTTTGCATGTATGGTTCTTTCCATCGATCCTCAGGAATCACGCCTTTATACGCCTGAGCGGCTTCATTGATAATTCTATAGATAGATTTACAATCTGAAGATAATAGCTTCCGTATCATCGCCACATCTCTGCCCTTTATGCACTAGTTAATGTGAAGCGTGGAACTTATTGCATTCATATCATCAAAATCAGTCATTCAGTATTGTCGACGATTGAAACATGAATGTCATCGTTGAGCCTTATACAGTTGTTACGCGTGTGCGTATAATGAGGAAGAAAAAGTAGATCCTCGAGGCTAATGCCTCATACTTTTTCTCCCCTATCTCTTTAGATGGCTTGTTACTCATAAGCGTAGTAGGTATGAACCACAATGATTAAAGCAATTGTCGATGTTATTAGCTGCAGAGTTTGGTCGATTGATGGACGTTGATTCAATCAATGTAACACGGGCGTTCGCTGTATTATCAATCTCGCTTTTTGCCTCGATGCTTGGACTCGGGATTGTCAGCCCCCTCATGTCGACTTTTGCGGAAGATTTAGGAGCTACGGGGATTTGGCTGGGGGCAATCTTTTCTGGCTACTTCCTTGCTCGAGCTTTAATCATGCCATTTATTGGTCGACTATCCGATCAATGGGGAAAACGGAAGATATTCTTAGCTCTTGGTCTCGCAATACTAGGTTTCACATCGATTGGATATATTCTTTCACGTGATGTTATCCAATTAATACTTGCACGGTTCCTTCAAGGATTGGGATCGGGTATTGTACTGCCCATCTCTTTAGCGTATATTGGAGATATTACGCCCGATGGGAAAGAAGGTTCATACATTGGGTATATAAATATCGCCCGTATGGCGGGTTGGGGAAGCGGTCCTCTGGTGGGGGGCGTCCTTATGGAATTGTATGGTTTTGAAATGCCTTTTCTGGTTATGGGTATCCTTGCATTCCTTGCGTTAATTATCTTATTCATCGCGTTACCTGAAAAAGAAGTGCAGGATCATTTAGATACCAAGCATCGCCCTTCGATTTCATACCGTTCAATATTAAATATTCCAGCAATTCGTGGCGTAGTAGTCTTTCGCGTTATTACGGCAATTGGAACAGGGAATCTTTTTTCTTTCTTTCCCTTATTAGCTGATTCTCTGGGCATTCCTCCAGGTGATGTAGGAATTCTTCTTTCATCACGTGTACTCATCATGTCTTTTCTTCAAGGACCTTTCGGGATCCTAGCGGACAGGTATGATAAGACTCGAATGATTCTCTTCAGCGGTGTTGGAAGTGCGATTCTCATGTTGCTAGTACCATCAACTCATACTTTCTGGGAATTGCTCGTTTTAGGAATATTTATTGGCTTAAATTGGGCGATGCTTATACCTGCATCGACTGGTTTAGCTGCTGAGTATGGTCGAGAACATGGCATGGCTTCAGTCATGAGTACTATAAATGTTGGTATGAGCATCGGAATGGTGATTGGTCCTTTGACATCAGGGATCATTATGGATCTGTTCAATATCCAGGCAATCTTCTATTATGGTGGATTTATGGCGATTATTGGCAGCCTATTATTCTTTTTTCTCGTTGTCTGGAGATTCAGAACCAAGAAACGCACATCCTCTCCTATTATACCTTAAACAGTATTAACGCGCGCGCACGTCTCGATAGTTTTCAGTAAAATGTTGGAATATACTGTCTCTTTCTGAATCGAACACCTAGTTTTTTAGCAAATTGTGTCATTTTATTCATATTCACTTCGTCAAGGGTGACAGCGGTTATTTCGGTGTCAAATTCGTCTTTCGCTCTCTTTATAAAATAGAGAACGCTATCAAACGCGTCATCAAATCTAGGTTTACATATAGAATTGTATAACTCTTTAGTATATGCGTTAACACTTACACATGCTCGATCGAGACTTGCGTTTTTCAGTTCATTTACAACGTCTCTTTCAGGATTTAACCTATATCCTAAGCCATTTGTGTCTAGTCTGGTTGGATTCTGGTATCTGTTCTTAATGAATTTGTTAACTTCAATGACTGTGTCCAGTCTTGTAGTTGGTTCTCCAAATCCGCAAAAAACTACTTCTTTTCTAGTTGACTTGTCAAGAGCTTGCTGAAGTTCTTGAATTATATTTTTGGTTGATGGTTCTCGCCGCAATTGTAAATTTGTGTTTCCTATGCCTTTCCAGAAGCGTTTAAAACAGAAATAACAGTTGTTTGAGCAGTTATTCGTGATGTTTAGATATAGATTAGGATTATTTCTAAGAGTATAGACTACGGACATAATCCGCCTCCGCTCGTACTATTTCGTTCTTTTTTTTTACTCTGAGCAGTACATCCTTCTGGCTAGCTTTTATGTGTCTGCGTTTAGATCGAACGGTTAATCCATGTTCGTTTTTTTGCGAGAAACCTGAGATAAGTAGCATATGAAATCTCTGGTGGACATCGATGGTCCACTGTAGGAATAAAACCTCCCATTTCGAGCAAGGGAGAGAGGCGTTTCAACTCCGCATCGATCCCGGCGTCGCCGGCCATTAAAGCAATTTTGTTGATGCCTCCCATAAGAAGTATTTTTCGGCCATACGTTTCACGAAGCTGGAAGATATCGGTATATCGAGCTTCACAAGGAAACATACAATTAATACCTGCATCTAACCACCCTGGTACCAGTTCAGAGATATCGCCATCACAGTCAAGAATATTGATTGTGACGCCGTAGTCTTTGAGAACTTGTGTTACTTTTTTGTAACGAGGAACCATGAATTCTTCGAAGAATTTAACCGATAAGATTGGTCCATAACTATAACACATGTCTTCCCACCATGTGGCGAAATGCACTTTAACGGCACGGAGTGCTCGACGGATGAGCTGGATCCAGAGATTTGTTAACGTATCCATCATCTCAGCGATCCAATCAGGATCGCGATAAAATGCTACAGAAATATTCCGTATCCCCATCCAATTCCGTAGCCAACCAAACAAACTACCTACTTCAATTCCTACAAGTTCACCCGAATCACGATAGCTTGTAGTGATCTCTTCCCAATTTAATGGAAATCGCCCAATAGTCTCCGGATCAAAGAAGGGTTTCAAGCGCTCCCAGGCTTCACGTGTCGCAAGGGGGTATCGAATATAATGAGGAGGAGACGAGGTTTCGATAGTTTGTAGCTGGATACCTCCCATGCCATCATCAATCGTCATCCTTCCCTCCCCTTCTGCAAGAATTCGTTCTGGCAATGGCGGCCATAATCCGCTGCGTAAAGGGAGTTTAGCAACACTCTCCCATCCTTCTAAATCGAGGTGCAGTTCAATAGCTCGATGGGTTTTCTTCTCTGTAGGGAGCCCTTCCTGATGCCATCGATTAATGGTCTCTTTCCAATACCCAAATTCGTAATCAGGTACTCTATCCACTTCATGAAAATCGAAGACGCGACTAAATCGTTCCTGACGATTCATTCAGATTCCTCCTTTTGTGACCATTGCTTACACAGTTTAATTCCATCAATGACTGTCTGCCCCCATCCATCAACTCTGTATTGGTTGACAGTTGATTGGTTAACTGCAGCCCCTCCAACAATAATTTTGACCGAGTCTCGAATTCCTTCAGCTTCTAATGCTGTTACAATCGCTTCAAATTCAGGAACTGTAGTTGTTAAGAGTGCAGATAATCCTAGAATTTTCGGGTGTTCTTTCTTCACTGCAGACACAATCTCGGATGGAGGAACATCGATGCCAAGGTCAATAACATGAAATCCTTGCGCTTGGAGTAACATAGCAAAGATGTTCTTGCCGATATCATGAAGGTCTCCACGGACTGAAGCTAACACCACTTTGGTCAATCTGTCTGAAATGAGTGTTTCATCCGGACTCTCGATGAGGATTAAGATTTCTTTAACGACTTCGCCCGCCATAACGAGCTCGGTTAAAAAATACTCTTTTTGTTCATACTTTTTACCGACAACATCGAGGGCGCGTGCGATGGCCTGAAAGATGTTCTCCGTTGTAACCTGCTGGGAGTTTTGCAGGGTGATTGTAGTGGCGACAGCTCCTTCGATATCAAGATTAATGATGGTATTTTCAAGCTGAGTGATCATAAGAACCAAGCCAAGTAATTATATCTATCAGCACCCTTAAAGTTTAATCATCAAACTCCGATACTGACAACTTTTGCGAGAGCTAGCTTATTATGTTGGCTGGTCTGTTGTAAGTATCTCGCTTTATGTGAATATGTCTGGTTATGTCCGGTTTTGTCCGGCTTTCACGTTTATCCACCAAGTGGTAATATTTTTAGGAGTTATCGATAGCCATTTCGATGAATGGATTAGAGAACAAATTCATTATATAGTTGTGAGATTCTGGAATATTTATGATCAAATCCCGCATGCAGACCACAACGCATGCATGTGTGTATGCTCTGTGATTACCTTTAAGAGAGGATAGATATGTCATCCATTTTTCAGAAAATCGTGGAATTAGAACAGAAGCAAATTCCCGCAGCACTAGTGACTATCATCAAAACACAAGGTTCAGTACCTCGAGATGTTGGTACAAAAATGATTGTCGAGCTTAATGGGAATATTCATGGTACAATTGGAGGCTCCACTGTGGAAGCTCTAGCGATTGAAGAAGCCCAGAACGTCATACAAACTGGCCATTCTCGTATTGTCACCCATAGCCTGTCCGATGAACTCAATCAGGATACCGGTATGATCTGTGGAGGTACTCTCGATCTTTTTATCGAACCCATTCGTGTCCCCGAGAAAGTGTATATTTTTGGAGGAGGTCATGTGGGGTTCTATGTGGCATCATTCGTGAAGCAGGTTGGATTCGAATTCATTATAGTCGACGATCGTCCAGAATTTGTCTCAAGAGATCGATTTCCTGACGCCTTGATGCGTATAATGGATCATCCTGAATCTGTCGCAAAAAATCTTGCTATCATGAATAACGATTATATTGTGATTGTTACTCATGGACATCAATACGATTACGAGGTTTTACGGAGCGTAATCACTAAACCAGCATGTTATATTGGGATGATCGCAAGCACGACAAAACGTGATCAAATATTCCAGAAATTACGGACCGTAGATGAAATCAGCGACGATCTACTTTCTCGAATACACTCCCCAATCGGGATCAACATCGGAGCAGAAACTCCAGAAGAAATTGCTATTAGTATAGTTGCAGAATTGATCAAAGCTCGACGAATTCGTCAGTAATTATAAATTGTCGGATTAACTTGCTCCATAATCTTTAAGAAGCTTGCACCGCGTGACACTAGATCAACCGGGTATATTTCTTAGGGTGAACATCATGGCAAATATTGAATCCAAAGTCATGTATTTTGAGCAACCAGGAACACACAATACCGATCAAACCTTGAAACTCGCAAAAGCGCGTGCTGATCTACTTGGCATTAATAATATAGTTGTGGCATCTTACACAGGAGTAACTGGTGTAAAAACATCTAACGTGTTTTCAGGCGCGAATTGTGTTATCGTTGCTGGAGTTGTTGGATTTCGAGAACCCAACCAGCACCGAATGTTGCCAGAGAATCTACAAATGATCAAAGAGAATGGTGGTGTAGTCTTTCACGCAACTCATGCCTTTGGAACATTAGGACGAGCAGTTAACCGGAGATTCGATGCTATCCAAGTAGACGAAATTATCGCCCATGTACTCCGTCTCTTTGGAGCGGGTGTAAAAGTGGCGTGTGAGATCGCCTGTATGGCTGCGGATGCTGGACTCATTCGCACCGATGAAGATGCTATCTGTATCGGAGGAACGGGTGGTGGAGCTGATACGGCAGTTGTACTACGGCCGAGCAATACACATACGTTCTTTAAGACTCGAATAAAAGAGATTATCTGTAAACCTCGCCTATAACTAGCTAATCTAGGAAATCATTAAGTCATTTCAATCCGCGAGTTAAACTTCGACCACAGTTCATGGACTTATCTAGAATATTCGTTCACTAATGAGGTTAAGAGATGTTCAGGACGATTCGGGATCCCCAGTTACTTCGGATCTATATTATTCCACTTCTTACGGTGACAACTGGATCCATGACGTGGGCGGTCTCAGTCTTGTACGCTTTAGATTTAGGCGCTACCTTGCTTGAGGTCAACCTTATCACTACTATTCAGAGTACCATGAGTATCCTTCTGATGGTTCCCTTTGGTTTACTCTCAGACCGACTCGGACGTCGACCGATGGTATTATACTCTCGTAGCCTCATTTTTCTTGGAATTTTATTACGGGCATTGGCGATGAATCCCACCCATCTTTTAATTGCAGCATTTATCGGTGGTTTCTCGGGTGGTGGTTTTTTTCCTGTTCTGATTTCGATGGTCTGCGATATCGTCTCACGAAATGATCAACAGGAAGCAATCAGTACATTATTCTTTTTTTCCAGTATCGGACTCGTGATTGGTCCAATATTAGGTAGTGGCCTATTGATGTTACCAGGGGTTACCATTCGCACGCTCTATCAATCAGTAGCGATAAGTCAGGTCGGCATCTTCCTCTATCTCTATACTCAGATCCGAGAAACTAAAGCTCCTGTAGCTCAACATACTCTACTAAATCGTGATACGATTGTTCCTCTACTGTCAGCTCCAGTGTTCCAAGGGCTCTTGATAACAGCATTCCTATACTTTTTTTCCCGATCAATTCTAAATACATATCTACCAATTTTTGCACGACTGGACCTCACTCTCTCAGATGCTGAGGTTGCATCATTAGCGACTTTTCGGAGTCTAGGCATTATCCTGATACGCTTCTCATCAGCTTCTTTTTTGACATTTATCGCTCATCGCCCTATCTTTCTTATTGTAATTACTTTGGGTGGCGTAG
>CAJIBO010000208.1_pt1 | contig 10291 bp, 11 predicted proteins | sample 9199371 | NCBI WGS metagenome assembly CAJIBO01 (sample SAMEA7708307, study PRJEB35096) | sediment metagenome | biome: marine neritic benthic zone biome [ENVO:01000025]; feature: sediment [ENVO:00002007]; material: shallow marine sediment [ENVO:03000034] sea grass bed [ENVO_01000059] ... | reverse complement strand
TTCTATGCGTCGCTGCCAAGTGGCGCGCTCAATATGAGTGGTGGGCTCACGAGAAAATTGCGTTAGGCGAAGGTCTTGACTTGGACGTGATTGCCAGCGTAAAAGAAGGAACTCGTCCTGCGAGTATGCTCCCCGATGAGGCCATTATCTATCGTTTTTCTCAGGAATTGCTTGAGCAGCAACGAGTCTCTCAGGCATGCTACAAGCAGGCAGTTGATTTGCTCGGAGAATCTGGTGTCGTGGAGATGGTAGCCCTGCTCGGATACTACACGTTAGTATCAATGATACTCAACACGTTCGAGGTACCTGTCCCGGAAGGTGAAATCACCCCATTCTAGCTAGCTGCTAACAGCATTTTTATCCATTGAATGGTTCCATCGTTCGGTTGGATTGTCATGTATTGTTTGAATAGCTCTATGCTTTTCTCTCGTAATATACCGCCTTGAAAGTCTGGGATGCTGTAACCAAGACGATATTTCTCTTTTTCAAAATAGTGGGGAAGGAGTTTACTCACCCCATCAATGGGTGATTCAAGGGCATAATATATTGTCCTGATACCAAACGTCATTGCGGCACCCAAACACATCAATCGATCCGTTGAACAGCTAGCTAGCTTTATATTGTATCTATCTTCAGACATTAGCGACAAAGTTTGAGTGGCGCAGATAACGAAGGTCCAATTAATGTCGGTATAGCTAGAAATGTGATGCTGTTCCTAGCTTTTTTAACAGCGTTTACTTTGCATCTTGTCCTGTTTTCCTACTCACCGCTCATTCCATTGATTATTGATGAACTACAAATTTCTCATGCTGAGGCAGGTCTCGTTTTCTCTATCAGTATGTTAGCTATTCTGGTATTCCGTCTTCCCTGGGGTTTTGTAAGCGACCAACTTGGTGTCGTTACGACAATGAAGCTGGCCACGGTGATTATTGGAGTTTTTAGTCTTGTCCGTGGCTTCGTCACCAACTATACCTTCTTATTAGCTTCACAGCTGCTTTTAGGCATCGGATTTGCCTCGGTTCTGCCTTGTTTAGCGAAGATTGTGAACCTGATGTTTACAGAGAAAGCGGGGTTTGCTACTGGCATCTACGTGTTAGGTTTTCCCACTGGCGAATTGGTGGGACTTGGTATAACATCATATCTATTGCTGGTTTTGTTTGGGGATTGGAGGTTAATTTTCCAAATCGTTGGCCTGTGGAGTCTCCTTTTGGCCACCTTGTGGTGGATAGTGGGTAGTCGCGTCCCGGTGAAATCTGAACATCAGCCTAGCTTATCCTTTAAAGAAATTATGGGTTTGCTCAAAGTACGGCAGATTTGGATCCTTGCTGGACTGTGTATTTGTTCGATGGGGGTTTACGATACCCTTCTCACATGGCTTCCCCGGCTACTTGAACTTAAAGGATTGCTCCCTACCGAGGCAAGCATTACGGCTTCCCTATTCCCCATTGGATTCTTTGTTGCTGGACCAGTGGTTGGTACACTGTCCGATAAAATTGGGTTAAGGAAGCCATTCATATGGGGGCTAGGGTTCATGAGCGTGATCTTTATTGTGCTTATCCAGTACGCCACGCAAGGTATCCTCTATGTAGTCATTGTTCTAGCAGGCTTTGCTCTGTCAGGAATACTAACATTAGTACTCGTGATCCCGACTGAGGACTCGATACTTTCGCAATTTGTCGGTGGGGCTGTTGGAGTATTTACCACCATGGGCAACTTCGGATCTGTTTTCTTCCCTATCATCATCGGTGGGTTAATAGATGTTACGCACTCTTCAATGCCGCCACTGACTGTACTAGCCATATTTGGTGGAACTTCAGTACTGTTAGACATGGTAATCAAAGAGACTGGAAAACGAGTGTACTCGCGAAGCTAGCTACCTATATATAAATACTACAGCTTCCAAGTGCACGCAAGCTGACATAGCTAGCTAGCATGCGGGCGCTTGATCGTCCTTTTTTTATAGAGCCAGAGCATTAGAAGCGCGATGGCGCCTAGAACATTTGCTGCTGCAGCGGCATAAAACACCCATTGGGGTGAAAAATTAGTCCATACCCAGCTTCCCACTGTGGGTGTGATAAGAGAGAGCCCTCCTGAGATCAATCCGATGATGCCAAATGCTGTAGCCACACCTGATGTGGCCCGATACGTGCCCACTAATTTCTGACGGCTCACAGTATCTACCCCAAATGTTAACCCCCAACTGAAGAGGATAAAGCTCGCGATAAGCGGCTGCCCCATCACGGTGAAGAGAATCATGACTGGAGAGGTGATAAAAATATGGAAGGCGAACGTGATTTCTCCTCCATACTTATCCACAAGTCGACCACTGGGAAACTGCCCCAGCAAAATACCAAACCGTTGAGCGCCTAGCATCACACTGATTGTTGGCAAAGTAAAGGAGAGTAGATCCCGTGCATAAATGGTCAAATATGGGCCTTCAATACCCAGTCCCAATTGATGGAAGACAATAGCCATAAGTACTGCTAGAAAGGGTGGTGACCGTAATAACGTGAAGCCATTTTTTAGTTGGATCCAGAGGGTATCGTTTCGACGCGGTACAGGCATGTTTGCTGTTGTAGTTCTTGACGAGGGTTCTTGTAGATAGATAATCGCGCCGAATAATGCTAAAGCCTCTAATATGAATGCGGCTGTGAATACCGTCGGAAACCCTGCAATTGTTGCAATCACACCTGAGAGTGAAACCGCGATGATGTTGCTGAGGCTTTCAAAAAATGCAATGGTTGAAAAGGCTATGCCTCGACGCTCGTCAGGAATGATATCGATAACATAGGCGCTTTTCGATGGACCGAGAAACGCTGTACTGAGTCCTCGGAAAATCGAGACGATAAAGAGCTGGGGGAGAGACGTCGTTACTAATAATGTGCCTAAGGCTGCCATGGAACATGCGAGAGAGACCATGATCATGGTTTTTCGACCGATGTTGTCTGAAAGAAATCCTGAAGGAAAGCTTGCAACGCTGTTCACTAATTGTCGAATTGTGGTCATTACACCAAAAATGATAAGGGATACCCCGATATCGCCAGTAAGGTAGAGGCCAAGCAAGGGTTCCCAGAGACTGATTCCTAGATTCCGAATAATGCTGGTCATGAGTAACGCTCGAAGATTGGAATCTAATGCGAGGAACGAGGATATGATTGTCCTCAATCTACTTGCGGATGTCACTATTCAATCCTCTTTGTCTTCCGTGCGCAGGCTCTTTGTGAGCACAAATGCTTTAGCGTTAGGTTCTCCTCATCGCTAGGTAATAGAATCAATTTGAGACAACCTCTTCGTGTTTAATGCATGAAATGCAATAAGTGCAGAGAATATACAGAGAATGGTGACGAGATAAAATGGTGCATGGACATTCACGTTGTCGGTTAAGTAACCTGCCATTGCAGGACCAATAAAGAAGCCGATGTCTCCAGCAGTACGAAACGCGCCCATCACTAGTCCTCGTACTTCAGGTGTGGTAATGTCACCGATTATGGCACTTTTTGAGGGATTAATAAGAATCTGCGACACGCTTAAAATAATGGTTGCGACGAGGACGACTGTGAAATCTTGGGCGAACGGATAAAGGAATACAGCGGTTGCTAATCCGATAAAGCCGAGGCTGATGATCTGGTTTCGCTGAATGCGATCCACGATATTACTCATCATCATCAGTGTGGGAAACGAGATTAAGGCTCCGATACTCAGAATGGTCCCAACTTCAGAGGAGGAGAGCCCAAGATAATCAACACTGTACAGCGGGAGCATCGTTGTGCGAATGCTTGACATCGTAATGAAGCTCGCCATCTGGGTAACTTCGATTGCAATTAAGCGTCGATCCACCAACAACCGAAGCAAGCTCCCCACATTAATCGAACGTGATGCATGAATAGTACGGGGTTCATCTTGAATTAGTAGAAAGGTTAGACCAACACTCATTGCTCCAAGAATCGCAAGTAAAAAGAACGGGACACGTAAACCTGCAAAGTCTGCAATGAATCCGCCGATCGCTGGTCCAAAAATAGATCCGAATCGAAACGAGCCTTGATAATAACTCAAGTACTTTCCCCGTTCATTAGTTGGTGCAATATCCGCAATCAGGACATTAGCGGTAATCACAAACATCGCGGTACCCGCTCCGTATGTAAATCGGAAGAGAATCAATTCATAAATTGTCTGAGCGAGCCCACATCCCAATGCACCCAACGTTACAATCGAGATACCTAATAATAACGGTCTTCGTCGCCCAATCCGGTCAGCTAAAATCCCTGAAGGAAAGTTGAACAGCATCCGCGCTAAGGGGAATGCTGAAATCACTAAGCCTGCAAGCGTATAAGAAACATTAAACGTCAAGACGTATTGAGGGAGAATCGGACCAACAATACCAAACCCCAACATCACCGCCATCGAGGACCCACAGAGAAAAATGATTTCCTTCTTAACCATTCACATCACCAGCTGACCGTACCTCATTCCGAAAGCTTGTCCAAAAACGAGTTATTTTGAGTATTGTCCGTACTTTTTTTTTTTTTTTTTCCACACTTTTACGAGCTCAGGTCGTGCTTCCGTTAGACTATATCCGCCTGCCATAATGTATCCTCCCCCCTCACCAATATCATCAATTAATTGTTTTGCGTAAGTAGTGACGGCTTTGGGTGTTCCAACACTTAACAAGGAACTAGGCATATTCCCCATGATACACATGGTATCTCCAATAATCTTCTTCGCTCGTGCCATATCCGTTTTATCAAACTGCGCTACAATTTTCCCTCGAGGAAGCTCACGAAGATACTCAAGCCGCTGATCATAGGTCCCTTCAAAGAAGATGAACGGGGTGATTCCCGCATCGACAAGGGCACAGATAGCTTTTTTCAATCCTGGCCAATAGAAGGTCTCAAATTGCTTCGGTGACATGAATCCATCCGCACCACGGTGCAGCGGGACGAACACACGTGGGTTTCCACTCCGTTTCACCGCTGCTACACTCTGTTGGATCCGTAACTCTAAGATCTGTTCTTGCACGTCAACGAGTTTCTCGGGTTGCCGATACATATCCAGCATCGAACCATGCATTCCTCGGAGAAAATCCGAAATAAAGTCAAAGGGCGCACCCGTTCCACCGCGTCCTACCGCAGGAAACCCTAGGGAGACCATCTCCTGCTCAAAGTCTTCCACTAACCTCGCTACACGAACCATTTCACGACCCGCTTTCACGAGAGCTTCAAACGCACCTACAATCTCAGGCTTCGCGAGGATAGGCGCGATGCTGAGCCCAAATAAACATGTCATCAAAGGGGGAAGCTCAGCAAATGGTTGAAGGGCTCCATATACACGGGGCATGTAGGTTCGGATCGCGTAATCCACGGGATCGGAGAGTAATGCCGAGTATTCATCCGCTTTCATATACTCAGCTTCCACAAACTGATGGGTACTGTTTGGAGGCGCTCCGCGACCGGGCAGTTTGTATTGCCGATTGTCCAGATATTCATGAATGTATCCAGATGTAATGTTATGACGGTACATGTCGGGTTGAAACGCTAAGACGGTTTGCTTCGTCGCGTCACACCATTTCGCAGGATTGAAATATGCTTCTTCACAGGTTAAACCTACATAATGCAACTGAAACGTCGCGAGTGAGGTTAAGATCGGAACACGATCAGGAATTTTCAGTTGAATCGCATCTTCGATCCGGCGCACCCGATCGCGATACAGTTCTTCTGGCGAGGGCTCCATACGTTACTCGACTCCTATCCATTGTTTCGCTAAACTTACTGCTGCCATCGCATCGGATCCGTAGGCATCAGCACCCGTATAGGCTCGGACCTGCTCATCGATCTGCGAACCTCCAATCATAATCTTGACACGATCACGGTAACCAGCAGCGATAATGGCGTTAATGGTGTCCTTGATTGCATCGAACACGATCGTCAGTAGCCCACTCATCCCGACAATTTGTGGCTGAATCATTTCGATAGCTTCGACAAAACGGTGCGGAGACACGTCTTCACCAAGATCATGCACCTCAAAGCCATTGGCTTCTAACATGAACTTCACCAAGTTTTTACCAATATAATGGATATCTCCCTGTACCGTGCCTAGGACCACGGTACCAAGCCGCTGCCTTTCATTTGATGTATGAAGCAGTGGTTTGATCAGATCGGAAATCTGTCGAAGGATCTCTCCCGCCATGATCAAATCAGGCAGAAAATACTCCTTATTCTCAAACCGTTGCCCGACAATGGCCATGGCGCTTCGACAGCTATCCAATATCTGCAGGTGATCCTTGCCTGCTGCCAGTCTGTGAGTCACCGTAGTGATCGCCTCTTCTTCACGAAGATCGGCCAGCATTTCAATCAGCGGATCAGTTGACAAGATTCCACCATCCAGAACCAATGATTTCGGTAAATTGCATATTCCCTTCTCCCGAATACATGTAACACGTTGGGTATCCACTATGAGGATTGGAACTGTGGCAAGACTTCGGTCGCCAGTCGATGAAGGTTCTCAAGACCTGTAAATCGAAACGTGATCAAGCCGATCCCACGATCGATGTAATCTTGTATGGCTTCCGTCACTTCACGGGCTGAGGTATCTGCATCAGTCCCATGTGATGGTGGAAAGAGCACGTTCATTGATGTAGCTTTACGAATATCGGCATATGTGCGACCAACATCATCACAGTGGCGTTGTAGCACTTCGAGCTTGTGATCAAGCATCTCACTACTCCGCGCAAAGAAGTGACTAATATCCGCGTACCGCGCAGCAAGGCGTAACGTAACCCGTTCACCACCGCCACCAATCATGAGTGGAATTGGTGATTGGATAGGCTGGGGTGCGTTGAGCACATTGTCTACATGATACAGTCGACCAGCATAACTTGTACGCTCGTGTCGAAACATATTCGAACAGATTTTGATAGTCTCACGTAATCCCCGAAGTCGCTCCGGAATCGAGGGAAACGTGTCCATAAATCCCCGAAATTCAGCTTCATGCCAGCCTGCTCCAAGCCCCATAATTAATCGCCCTTGCGAGATGATGTCAATTGTCGTCGCCATTTTCGCTAAGACGGTGGGGCGGCGATACCCGTAACAACTGACAAGCGGGCCCAACTTGATGCGATTCGTGACCGCCGCTAATCCAGCTAACGTCGTCCAACATTCCAGAGGATGATTGCTGCTGCCCTCAGGATTACGCATATTCATAAAATGATCAGTGATCGTAAAGAGATCAAAGCCCATCGCTTCAATGGATTGACAGATACGCTGCATCTCCTGAAAATCGCGGCCTTCTGGAGGGACATGCACACCAAACCAAATATCGGTTGTCATGGAGCATCACATAGGATATACTGCTGTGTTAGATCGAACTAGGTTTGGCAATGATCTCTTTGATCACGATATCAAATAGCCGGTGCGCATTTGCTGGCGAGATCACGACCGCTGTATCCGCGCCACGATGCGATCCCCCGATCGCAATCACATCTTTGTCCACGGGAATCACGCCTGCATCCGCTGCCATCGCAACGATTTCCACGACGACTTTCATGCCTTGCCCAAACATCCGCAGTACCTGCGCAATAATACCAACCGGGAACATCGTATCAAATTTCGCTTGAATTGCACGATTGACACCGGAGAACGCATGGGTCCCAATGACGAGGATCCCTCCTGCAGCCTGAATCTTCTGTTGTATCGCATCACTCATCTCTTGAACACCCGCTTCGCGTAGACCTGTGACATGAGGTACGATGACCACATTATACCCTTGGAACATATCTAAGGCTTGAAGCGCAGTATTTCCTCGGGTACTCGCAACAACAATATCTGTGACGCCGAGCTCTTTTGCCCGAATCTTGGCTTCGCGTAATGTCTGTTCAGTATTTACTTCTCCTCGTGCAGAATAGTACAGAATCGACTTCTTACTTGACACATTTATCACACGTTCATAGTCACTGAACTCGCTTATATGCGTTCATACGCGCATGTAGCGCTGTGCGTCGAGAATCATAACAGTGATATATTTGCGTATTCACAATAATCAATATGCAATGTCCGCGATGCGGGAGTTACTTCACGATCAACAATCTGAAGCAACAACGAGCATTGTGGAAACAGTATCGTTGCCCTTTCTGCTACTTCTCCTTCGAGACTTAAACAGACACCATGACGGGGATAACATTGGATAAAGCACATCGTTCATTCCAGGTTTTCGCGAAACCCATCAGCTACCTCTGTAATCTCAACTGCCACTACTGTTACTACTTGAAAACCGATCTGATGTATCCACGGACTCGATCACTTCGCATGCCCGATAATATCCTGGAAGAATATATTGTTCAGCACATCAACGCATCCACGGAACCTGCGATCCGCTTCTCATGGCATGGCGGCGAACCCACCCTCCTCGGCTTGACATATTTCCGTAATATTGTTGCGCTACAGCGCAAGCATCTCCCTCCTACCCAACGCGTTGCCAACGGAATTCAGACAAATGGCACGCTACTCGATGAAGCATGGTGCCGCTTTCTTGCACAAGAGCAGTTTGCGGTTGGATTAAGTCTCGACGGCCCTCAGCAACTCCATAACCACTTCCGCATCACAAAGAATCAGCACCCCACCTACAAAGCTACGATGCGAGGGTATCGTCTCTTACAGAAGCACCACGTTCACACCGACATTCTCTGCGTCGTCAATGCGATAAATGTTCAGTTTCCTCTCGAGATCTATCGTTTTTTTAAGCAAATCAAAGCACGATACCTCACGTTTCTCCCATTGGTTGAACCAGCGCTAGATGCACAAGCTGACACCCCGATCAGTGTCCCAGCGGATGCGTGGGGACGATTCCTCTGCACGATTTTTAACGAGTGGAGAGACCAGGATATTGGACAAATCACCGTGCGAATTTTCGAAGAAGCCATCCGCACAGCATTCCAGCAAGACCACTCGTTATGTATCTTCCGGCCAACCTGCGGTAATATTCCAGTCATTGAGTATAATGGTGATGTCTATTCATGTGACCACTACGTCGATCATGCACACTGCCTTGGGAATATCAGTAAGACTCCCTTGATCCAGCTCCTCGAGAGTCCCCGACAACAAGCATTCGGCGCTGCGAAATTAAAGAGGTTGCCTCGATATTGCCTGGAATGTGAGGTTAGGACGATGTGTCATGGTGGCTGTCCGAAGAACCGCGTACTTACAACACCAGATGGTACGACTGGACTGAACTACCTCTGTCGCGGGTACAAACAGTTTTTCAAACATTCCCAACCCTTCGTCTCTGCGATAGCTGCAGTGTGGAGTCAGCACAACCTGTAACGAGCTAGGATGTTAATTTCTCTTTAAAGAACGTGATCGTCCGGTTCCACGCTAGTTTCGCAGCAGCTTCATGATAGCGTGGTCCTGTATCATTGAAAAAGGCATGTTGTGTCCCCTTATACATGAAGAGGTCATACTCGATCGCAGCCTCTTTGAGTGCAGCTTCAAATGCTGGGATGCCGGCATTTATGCGTTTATCCCGCTCAGCATAATGGAGGAGTAAGTCGGAGGTGATCTTCGGAACATCCTCAGATGTGGGTTGGCGACCATAAAAGGGCGCCGCGGCTTGGACGTCAGGTGAATGTACAGCCACTTGGTTGGTCATACCACCGCCCCAACAGAAGCCCATCACACCCACTGTACCTGTAGTCTGTGGATGGGTCTTCAGGTACTGGACGGCAGCGACAAAATTGTTGATGGTTGACGAAGTGTCCAATTGTTGAATTAGCGACCGTGCGTCATCAGCATCTTCAGGCGTTCCACCTACTGGTGATAAGGCGTCTGGAGCCACGGTGACAAAGCCTTGTGACGCGACACGCTCGGCAACATCGCGAATGTGGGCATTCAGACCCCGGTTTTCATGAATCACGATCACGCCGGGATGCTTTCGCTTCCCTGTAGGTTGAGCATAATGAGCGTGGATATCACCGGTTTCGCCAGGGTAGGTAATATTTTTGACATGTAAGGGGGTATCGTCTTGTCGGACGTCAGGTGATTGTGTTTCTGAAGGTGTTTGATCCATCGCTTCACACACATAGATGATTAATATGGTTATGGATGTTGAGTTATTAGAATTGTTCGATTTCGATAGCGTGCTGTTGTCATATAGCTCGCTTTTCCTAGCTAGTATAGTGAAATGTGTATAAGTCTTTTCAAGTAGTGATTTGTATGATGTATAACGTGAGGCGTATTGTGTATTGAGTGTGAATAAAGTCGATGTCGAAAATCAAGGTTGGACCTACTCATCTTATGTGAAAGCT
>CAJIBO010000043.1_pt1 | contig 10340 bp, 10 predicted proteins | sample 9199371 | NCBI WGS metagenome assembly CAJIBO01 (sample SAMEA7708307, study PRJEB35096) | sediment metagenome | biome: marine neritic benthic zone biome [ENVO:01000025]; feature: sediment [ENVO:00002007]; material: shallow marine sediment [ENVO:03000034] sea grass bed [ENVO_01000059] ... | reverse complement strand
GATTTTACCTCAATGTATTCACACTGGGTTTGGATTGCAATATTTCAATGAAAACTTAACCGGTCCCGAATACATCACCCGATTTATTGAGCAGGTCCACCAGCTACAGATCACGCATCGTTTGAACACCCTAGTTACCCATATCTCCCCAAGTAAAGCAATAACCTATGTTAATTCCCTGGAAGGAGTATCCCATCTACAAGCAGACGCTATAGTCTTAGCAATGGGCTGTCGGGAACGCCCTCGAGGCGCAATTAATATCCCTGGTGATCGACCTGCAGGGATACTCACAGCTGGAACCGCTCAACGACTCCTCGACATCGACGGATATCTACCGGGTAGACGGATTGTCATTTTAGGGTCGGGAGACGTCGGCCTAATCATGGCGCGCCGCTTCATCATGGAGGGCGCCACAGTTAAAGCCGTAATTGAGCAACTTCCCTATCCTGGAGGCTTACGCCGAAACATCGTGCAATGTCTCCACGATTTTCACATCCCACTACTCCTTAATCATACCATCACTGCCATTCACGGCGCGGATCGTGTCGAACACGTTGACATCGTACAGCTTGATTCTCATTCTCATCCGATTCCAAACACGCAACGCACACTGACATGTGATACACTCATACTATCTGTAGGATTAATTCCAGAAAACGAACTCTCACATAGCATCAAGCTGCAGATGTCAAGGAACACTGGAGGCCCTCGCGTGAACGAACAACTGGAAACCTCGAAACAAGGAGTCTTCGCCTGCGGCAATGTGGTTCATGTCACCGATCTCGTGGATCATGTCACTCGTTCGGGACAGAAAGCAGGAATATCCGCAGCACAATTTATCCACAATCAGCATCCATCACCCACTCACCACATTCACCTCACGCCAAATTCCAATATCCGCTATCTCGTCCCCCACCTCATCAACTACCATAAGCCATTCACCATGTATCTCCGGGTCAGACATCCACTCCGACAAGCCACAATCGCGCTAGGAAACCAAGTTCTCGGATACCGTCAGCGCGTTACTCCTTCCGAACTCATCACACTACACGTAGATCCCGCAAAGATCATTAAGGCGAATTCCATTGAAGTTTCAATAACTGGAATCCCAGACCTCCGGTGAAGATAACGCATGACACAACATGAGATTCCCTGTATCCTATGCCCCGTTAGTTGCCAAGCGTGTGTAGAAAGGGATGCAGCGGGCAATATATCGATCACAAATCTGGAGTGTCAACAAGGAGAGCGTTACATCAAACAAGAACTCGAGGCACCTCTCCGAGATATATTCACAACGATTTCGATAACCGGAGCAAACATCACTCGGTTACCCGTTCGAACCAGTCAACCGGTGCCGAAACACGAAGTGATGAATTGTATGCGCGCGTTAGCCAAGCTCCAGATGAAAGCGCCAGTCCAAATGGGCACCGTGATTCATCATAATCTCCTAGATCTTGGCATTGACGTTATCGCAACTCGAACGCTTTTATCACGTACCTCTCAAAGAGGAATGGATTAACTCTCTTACGCGCCGCCAAGCCCACCTACTTATATAGAAGGTTTCAATTATATCGGTCAAGTTTTATCTTAAAAGAGGAAATAACATGAGTATCTGGATTGTGAGAGATTATATTCGATGTACAGGCTGTCAGCGCTGCGAAGTAGTATGCAGTCTCCGACACGAAGGGCGGATTTGGCCTGAAGCATCCCGTATTCGCGTCTTCATGCCGTTTCCTGGCCTTGAAGTTCCCCATTTATGTGCTCAATGCGATGATTATCCCTGCATCGAATCCTGTCCCGTTACTGCCTTGTCCCTAGACAATCAAACAGGTGCTGTCATCGTCGATCAAGATACCTGCACCTCCTGCGGACTATGCATTAAAAGCTGTCCTGGCACGGTTCCCTTTCTGCATCCTGAAACCAACAAAGCAGTTATCTGCAACCTATGTGGAGGGGATCCCGAGTGCGTGAAAGTCTGCGTTGAAGCTGGATATGATGCCTTACGCTGTGTACCCGAAAACCCTGGGCCCCAGAAGAAGCTTCATTCCTTACACCCGAATATCATCGCGAAAGATCTTGCAGTGAATCTCTATGCTGAGAAAGGCGAGGAGGTTCTCTAACATGCCCCGTGGATATACCGGTAAATTTTTAGACGTGGATCTGACGCGTGAACGTATCAAGGACATCACGATCTCAAACAAAACCTTGTATCAATACCTGGGTGGCCGCGGTCTCGCTGCCAAGATTCTGTGGGATCGCCTGGGAAAAGACTGGCCCTCCATTGATCCGCTGGGCCCCAAAAACATCTTAACTGTATTAACAGGACCTCTTACAGCCATTCATCCGGGAGCTCGAGTATGTATTTCCGGGAAATCTCCTTTAAGCAACGGTACCCTTGGATCAACAACAAGCTCTGAATTTCCCATGGAACTAAAATGTGCAGGCTATGACGGTATCTTTGTCAGTGGAAAAGCAAGTAACCCCGTCTATCTACTTGTTACGGACAATCAAGCGGAAATCTGTGATGCATCCCACCTCTGGGGCAAACTCGGTGAAGACACGATAAAAATCCTCAACAAAGAGGTCGGTGCCGAACTCGTGAAACGGAAACCCAACATTGGATTGTGGCGAGAACCTGGAACGATCTATATCGGCCCTGCAGGAGAAAGCATGATGCGAAACGCCGCTGTCCTCACGAAAGTAGCTCATGGCGCTGGATACGGAGGATATGGTGCAGTAATGGGTGCCAAGAACCTGAAAGCCGTCGTAGCAAAAGGTCGTGGCCCCCTGCCCGAAGTGGCAGCACCCAAAGGCATGGAAATCATGCTACGAGAATATCACAAACGATTAATCTCAATGGATCAGATGCGACGTTGGGGAACAGGATATGCAGGATGGTATTTTGGAGCGGTTACAAGCTCGGAACCTGTCAAGAATTGGCAAGAAGAATGGCATGATGAACGTAGTATGGCTGGCCCACGCTATAGCGCGCGATTCTGGGTGAAACCCTACTGGGCTGATTTCAATTGTTCACGAAGCTGCATGAAAATCTCATGCATCAAAACCGGGCGATGGAAGGGTGATATCACGGATATGCCCGACTATGAATTAGAAGCCTATTGTGGCCCAAACCTCGGTATCTTTGATCCCGAAGATAATATTCACATCAGTGCATTAACCGATAACCTCGGTATGTCTGGGATCAATGGGCCTAATACAATGGGTTTCGCAGCGGAACTTTATCAACGAGGCATCTTGACTACCGATGATCTTGGATTTGAGCTCGAATGGGGCGATGCAGAGGCATTCACAAAACTCGCGTGGTTAATCGTGAACCGCGAAAAAATCGGTGATGTCTTAGCTGAAGGAACCTATCGTGCCGCACAAAAGATCAGTGAAATGAAAGGCGTCGATGTCATGCCATACGTCGTCCATGTAAAAGGCGTCGAGATCGGTGCCCACGGCACTCGTAGCAATCTCGATTTCACAAAAGACATCTCCTATGCAGCTTCCGTTCAAGGGGGCGATCACACCTCCACTGCCCGTGATGGTTATGACGATCTATCCGGTGTCTTCATGGATTCCGGAGTGGTCTGTATGTTCTGTGTGGTTCAAGATCTCATGTGGGATTTCGCGCAGATTGTAACAGGATGGGACCTCTCTAAAGAGAAATGGTGTACCGAGCAAGGCCGACGAATCGTCACGCTACAACGCGCATTATTGCTCCTAGGAGGACCCGATGTATTCTGGGACCCAGACAAAGATGATGATAACCCTCCACGTTTCTACGAGCCATTGCCAACAGGTCCCTACAAAGGCATAACCACTGATAAACAAGTCGTTGAAGAACGCAAGCAAGCCTATTATTCAACCCTAGGTTGGGATTCACGAGGGATTCCCACATTATCGACGCTCAAACAGCTTGATCTTCTTGATCTCGATCCATCGATGAAAGCCTTTCGAAAATAGGCGCTTTTCCCCTTTTTTCTTTTTCTCGAATATACATAACTTTTAATGCATTGATTACTGTACCAGACTCTAATCATCTCTCGTTTAACGTGTTTAGAGCCCGATCAAATTGCAAGTCATTGTGAATGCTTTTGGAGATTTGCGTCAGCTTTTAGGAGCCGAACGCTCTGTTGAGTTACAGGATAACTCAAATCTCGATGATCTTCTAACCAAACTGAGTGCATTGACACGAACGTATCGCAAAGGATACATTGGATCGCACAAAGCAGGTCTTGACCTGACTGTCTCCCTAAATGGTCGCACCATCCGAGTCAACCAGGAGGCAGTTCATTTAAAAGATGGTGACGTTATTTCACTCTACCCATTCTCAGTAGGCGGATGACTTCACATAACAGCACACATTAACTAGTTTCGAGTTCCTCATCAACCAATTCTATCCCTATTCCAGGACGACTTGGAATTGGTAAATACCCATCGGAATCAATGGATATAGGTTGTTTAAGGATCGCTTGTTGATTCTCCGTCAATAGCGGGGGGTCGTAGGGGTATTCAACCATTGGACAATTCTGAAATGTTGCAACTGCTTGAAGTGTCGCTGGTAAACTCAAGGCAACGTTACCGGTAGATGACACATGTGGAATGACTTGACGAGAATACAGGTCAGCCATGAAGGCAGTTTTCCGAAGCCCAGTGATGCCAAAGTCGCCTAACCGAATATCTGGCTGGAGGATGTCGTAGGCTCCGGTCACTAAATGATCCTGGAACTCGTAAATGTTGGTTGAATGTTCTCCTCCAGCAATAAACATGTCAACGGAGCGCGCGATCTGGGCGAGACCTTCTCGATCTCGACGGGGAAGGGGTTCTTCTAAGAAATAGACGTCCAATTTGTCTAGTTCTTTGGCCATCTGAATCGCCGTTTTTCTCGACCAATAATTGTAACTGACTGAGCGATTATTTTGATTGGCGTCGACAAGGATCATCAAATCCTCACCCACAGCATCGCGGACAGCTTGGATAACAGCGAGATCCTTTTTTGGATTGGGACGATGGAGTCGGAGTTTAACGGCTTTGAATCCCTGATCCCTTAGAAACGTCACTTGTTTCACATGGTCTCTGGGTTGAAGTAAGCGATTTGTTGCGGCATAAGCTAGTATTCGATCGCGACAAGCGCCTAATATTTTATACACTGGCTGCTGAAGGGCTTTGCCAACAATATCCCACAAGGCAACTTCTATACCACCATAATTGCCCCGATTAAACGGTAGTTCACGACCTACCATACAGGCATTCCAAAATTTCTCAGTGTAAAATGGATTCAAACCAATGACAGCCGATAAAGCATAGGCATCGGGTTCCCCCGAATAGGGACCATAGCCAATTATTCCTTCATCCGTATATACCTTACAGTATGAAAACGTGAAGCTTCGCAACGGCACGCCATCTGGTTCACGCCACGCTGGACGGTAATCCTCGGGTAACGTAATGACTTTCGAACTCTGCTTCACTTCCACTTTTGTAACTTGCAATTTTGTTTCTCCTGTGACATGTCTTAATTCGCTAGCTATCCTCCAGGAAAGCGGGCTCGGTGGGATTTGAACCCACGACTGCTGGCTGTCTCCTTTGAAGGATCCGGAGGCCAGAGCCCTATCCAGACTAGACTACGAGCCCTTTAAGTTGTATCACATTGAACCCAAAATATTTATCTCTAGATACGCTATCTCCTTTTCTAAGAATATATCGAGGTTTAATCGAATGCCAACTTTTTCACCAGAATATCTATTTGAAACTGCCATCAACATCTATCAAGCTGCTGGTGTACCAGAAGATGAAGCTCGGATCGTAGCCAATCATCAAGTGAAAGCAAATCTTGTCGGCCATGATTCGCATGGCATCATACTGTTGCCAACGTATCTTGATCGGATGAAAAAGGGATTTATCGTGCCTGGTGCGCCTTTTGAAATTGAACGTGAGACGTCAACAACGGCTCGAATTAACGGCAATTGGGGTTTTGGCTTTGTCGTGACAGAAAAAGCGATGGAAATTGCGATTGATAAAGCCAAGAAACATAGTCTCGCAGCGATCACCGTGCTTTGTCAAAGTCATATTGGGCGCCTTGGAGACTATCCCACTATGGCTGCTCAAGAAGACATGATTGGCTTGATCACCGCAGACTCAGGTGCAGGACCAAAATCTGTTGCGCCTTTTGGAGGACGTGAGCGTCGTTTAGGAACTAATCCCCTTAGCATCGGGATCCCCAGTAACCTTGATGGCCCGGTACTATTAGACATGGCAACCTGCACCGTCGCCGCGGGTAAGGTGGGAGTTGCGCGCGCACGGAATAAATCGCTTGCACCAGGATTAATCGTTGATAATGAAGGCAACCCATCAGTTGATCCAAACGCGTTTTATGCTGGCGGTACTATTCTCCCGCTCGGCGGTTCCCAAGGACATAAAGGCTATGGATTGTCATTCATGGTCGAAGTTCTATCTGGAATACTCACAGGAGTCGGATTCGGTTCTGATCCTCAAGACTTTCAGAAACGCCATGGCGTCGAATATCGGCATAATGATGGCTGCTTTATCAATGTGATTGATGTCAATGCGTTCTACCCAATCGAGGAGTTTCGGCAAGAAGTAACCGACTTTGTCGCTTACTTAAAAACGTCTCAACCCGCTAAGGGATTCACCGACATTCTCTATCCCGGAGAAATCGAATGGCTGAATGAGCAACAGCGGCGACGTGAAGGTATATATATCGAAGATTCAACATGGGACCGAATAACAACGATTCAAAAACAATTTGGTGTTAAGGGCTAACTTCCTGATCCCTATAGTCCTTGCGATATCTTACCTTTTTGCGCCTCGCACAAGATCAATCATGACTTGTGCTGGATCCTCAGCCTTGACGACACCACTCGCTAATAACACTCCTTGAGTACCCAATGCCAGTGCAGCAGCAACATCATCACCTGTAGTGATTCCTGCGCCACAGAGAATGAGTATTTCAGCATCTCGTTCACGAACCATCGACACGGTATTCTCCACAATTTCCGGTTGGGCTTGAGATACTGGAATCCCTGTCCCTATCAATTCAGGGGGCTCGATGGCCACCATATCTGGTTGAAACGCTGCGACCTGCATTGTTTTTTCCGGAGTATCCGCGCAGACTATCGAGATAAGGTTTGTTTCACGACACCGTCTCACCGCAGCTTCAATTTCCTTCAGGTTTAACTGTCGTTCAGAGTGGTTAAGAAGTGTCCCAATAGCGCCGGTGGCTGCAACTGCTTCAGGAACCACATGTCCAGTATGGCTTCCAGGTGCATACGCGTCGATATGTTGAGCAAACACGGGAATATCCACTTGTTGTATAACAGACTGAAGATCGGTGACTTGAGGAGCGATGCCGATATATGTATCAAAATTGTTACTGATCGTTTCAGCTAAACGAGCTAGTCGAACCGCCCGTTGACCCATTCCCTGCGTATATGTTTTAAAATTAATGATAATTTTCGGGTCATTCCGTACCATACCGTATCGCCCAATCTCGTAAGAAGCGATCGAGACTTAATAGGATTTGGCACGATTGTATAGAATTTCATTCAAAATGCTGGCTTGCTAGTTTAACCATTCGAGTGTTTTCACAGATCCCAATGATCTTCACATCACAGCCCCTAGCTTCATGCTCTTGAACAATGTGATCAAATTCAATCTTATCCACAATCTGGAACGTGGGGCCTCTTGTAGTGACGATCTTCAGAAGAAACTCTGTCATTGAATTCACCCTACACTCTATTGCTAACATGGGATCGTGTTGTTCGTAGTACATTCTCGATATCTCAATTAAAAATTCTGTGAAACACTTCTCTAGACAATTCTCGAAAATATCTAGCTAACACTGTTGCGGGTTCGCGAAATAATAGCAGGCTATTCCTTCTGGGGAATATAATAGTGCTCGCCTATAGCTTTCTGATGTTGATCCAATCGCGAATCTTCTTTGTTCACGCGCGGGCGTCCGGTTGCTGGATCTCGTCGAAACGTGATATTCAGGTTTTTAAGAAATGAATTCATGCCTTCCCGGAGACTTTGCGGGTGGTGCGCGTAGCCATCAGTACCAGGTATGCCACTAAAAACCATGATTCGGTCCGCAACAAAGTCTTGCGCTCCAACATCATGTTCAACCACAAAGGCCACCGCACCCGTTTCCTCGGTAATTCGACGGATCACTTTTGTCATGGTTAATCGTTCTTCAACATCGAGGTATGCGCTCGGTTCGTCTATAAGATATATATCGGCTTTCCGCGAAAGGCAGGTGGCTAACGCTACTCGTTGTAACTCACCGCCACTCAGCTGCTCAACCTTTCGATCCAGGATTTTCTTTAAGCCAAATGGCTCTTGAATATCAGTTCGATATTGACTAGTACCAAAACTTCCTTGAGCACTCGCTTTCAACAGATTTCGCACAGTATAAGCATAATCGGTCGCGATATATTGAGGTTTATAACTTACTGTTACTTCTCGTTGAATTGGTTTCGAACAGCTGTCAGGACTTTCAATCCCTGCTAATAGTTTGATAAATGTTGTTTTTCCGCTCCCATTTGGTCCGAGTACTCCGATTACTTCGCCTCTATGGGCTTCACCCTTCTCAACTTGAAGGCGGAATCCTGTAAAAGATTTCGTCATCGTATTCCATGACATGACTATGTCATTAACGTTCCATGTAACGACGGGAGGTTTGACATGGAATCGAATTGGAGTCTTCCGAAATCGCACGTTTTCAGCAGGGAGATATCCATTAAGATAGATGTTGATTCCCGTGCGCACGCTTTGGGGAGGAGCAATGACACCATACACTGCAGGCTCTCCATATAAAATGCAGATTTGATCAGATAAGTAGTCTAAAATCGCGAGGTCATGTTCGGAAACAATGACTGATTTCCCGTCTGCTGTCAAGCTGCGAATTGCCTGTGCTACTAACATTCGTTGACGTACATCTAAGTAACTAGATGGCTCATCGAAGAGATATATATCCGCTTGTCTCGCAAATGCTGCAGCAATAGCGAAACGTTGGAGTTCTCCACCACTCAGTGCTGTAACCGATCGATCGGCGACTGCTGTCAGTTCAAACTTCGATAATAAATCATTTAGTTGATTGGTTTCATCCACTTTTTCAAGAAGGCTACGTACAGTACCGGTGAGTACTCGGGGAATTACATCAACATATTGAGGTTTAAGAATGGCTCGAATATTGCCTTCACTCAATTTTTTGAAATAATCTTGGAGAATAGAGCCGCGAAAATGATGGATAATTGCGGTCCACTCTGGAGGATTCGTGAAATTTCCGAGATTGGCTTGAATTTCCCCAGACAAGATTTTAAGTGCAGTGCTCTTTCCAATTCCATTTTTTCCGATGAGGCCTGTCACCTGTCCTTTCTGGGGAAGCGGAAGGCGGTACAGTTTGAACATGTTTTTCCCGAAGCGATGGGAACAATTTTGTTCGAGTTCTTGAGGTAGATTAATGATCTGAATAGCGGTAAATGGGCACTTCCGGACACATATACCACATCCTGAGCATAATAACTCATAGATCGTGGGTTTTTTTTGTCCCTCTTCAATCTTTATTGCATCGATTCGGCTTCGGACTAGAGGGCAAAATTTCACGCACTCTTGCGCGCAATCCTTCGGTCGACAACGTTCTTGATCTAAGATAGCTATTCGGACGATGATAACCAAGCTTCCAACAGTAATGGCTTCGTAACGCTTTGAAACATAAAAAACTAGTGATAGTTTTGGTGTCTACACATCGCTAGGGTATAATAAATAGATCTCTTTTTTACCATTCCTCAAAATCTTCGTCATCGCTCCACTCGTCGGACCAATCATCGTCGTCCCATTCGTCGTCCTCAGTTTCATCGTTTTCATCATTTTCGTCGATGGCTGTCATTTATGTATTCACCAAAAAGGTCAGACATTACCCCTGATTCTTAAGGTTTATGTTAGTTTTCTAGTCGATAGCGGTTAAGAATGGAAAAGCAACGCGTAGGGGTCTTCACTGTGCCGAGGAAACGAGGTTTTTCCTTTTTCAGTGAATATCACACGAGTAGCTTCATCGTCAGTAAATTGACCCACGATATGGGGTTTAAATCCAGCATGTGTTAAGACTTGAATTGCCTTGGCAGTGAGGTGAGGTGCAATTGCTGCTATTAATGTTCCTGTTGATGACATCGATAATTGTTGAATTTGGGAGAGTTGAAAATGTTGACTGAGCTGTTGTGTTTCAAGAGTATACGGGAGCTTTGCCTCCTCAACAATAAATCCGAGCTTTGATGCATCCCCCATTTCATGAAGTGCTGCAATTAATCCGCCCTCAGTCG
>CAJIBO010000118.1_pt1 | contig 10604 bp, 11 predicted proteins | sample 9199371 | NCBI WGS metagenome assembly CAJIBO01 (sample SAMEA7708307, study PRJEB35096) | sediment metagenome | biome: marine neritic benthic zone biome [ENVO:01000025]; feature: sediment [ENVO:00002007]; material: shallow marine sediment [ENVO:03000034] sea grass bed [ENVO_01000059] ... | reverse complement strand
TTGTAGGGGGAACAGGAGCGACGAAACGAGCAATCCAAGAATATGGGGTGGATGAAGCCGTTAATGATGCCACGGATGGCGTGAACATCATCAAACAGTGGCTTGGAGGCGAATCATGATGACTCCGCGTGATCGACTCTTAACCACGTTGCGTCATCAGGAACCGGATCGTGTACCAACTACTGCACGACTATGGTTAGATACTCGTCTAAAACTCCGGCAACATTATGGTGTCGACTCTGACGAGGCACTTTATGCAATCATGGGCATCGATAATGGTGCAATTACCGTGCAGCCGCTGACTGCTGCCGATTGGACCCCACCGCCTGAATATGTCCAATTCTGCGAACTGATCGGTTATGAGCTACATAGTCAATATTCCACATATGAGGAATGGGGGGTCCAGCGCAAACTTGGCTCTAAAGGCAAATCAGTGCTTCGCCAGTTCTATTTCACACTTCATCCCTGGGAGTCTTTCACAACCCCTCGTGAAATCAAAGACGCAGTAATTCCAGATTTATCCGCCAAAGGTCGATTTGACCAAGCCAAACAAGTTATCAAAGAGAAGAAAGAATCAAATGTAATCTGGGGAGGCCTTGGCCACATCCTTTGGACCAAAGGCTGGGAGCTTCGTGGTATGATGCAACTGATGAAAGACCTTCATACGAATCCACCAATGGCTAATGCTATATTAGACAAGCTCATGGAACACAATCTTGAGAAAGCTGATCGATTACTCGATCTCGGATGCGACGGTCTCAGTGTGTCTGAAGATTGGGGTAACAATTATTCCATGTTTATCAATCCAAAGCTTTGGAGGACCTATTTCAAACCACGGTATGAAACGCTTTTTCAGAAAGCTAAGCGACAAGGAAAATACATCTTTTTCCATAGTGATGGTAACATTACTCCAATTGTGGGCGATCTTGTGGAGATTGGGGTTGATAGCTTAAATCCTATTCAACCCGAATGTATGGACCAACGAGCCATTAAACAGCAGTATGGAGATAAGATCACAATAGACACCGGGCTCTCCAACCAACACACGTTACCCTTTGGTACAACCAACGAAGTCAAACAGGAAACACTTCTCGCTATCAAGGATCTGGCTCCTGGAGGAGGTTTTGTCTATGGAACAAGCCATTTTGCGTTATACGACGTTCCTGTTGAAAACGTGATCGCATTATATGAAACGCTCAAAGATTATGGTTCATACCCTATTCATATACCCGATTAGTTCGCTGACGCAATCTTCTCCTCTTTTTTCCTCTTATCACGTACATGTTACCGCTATTGTGTCATTCACTAGCTATATCAATCTTTGTAGGTTTTGGGTTGTGATCTTACCGACTTCTTTCACAGATAGGTCTCGTAATTCCGCAATCTTCTGAACGACCTGCAAAACTTGATCAGGATGATTCGAATCTGTTTCAGTCAGTAACCATTCCAATGGAACGTGCTTAATTATCTCTTTCAACGCCTTGTTCTCTTCAGCTAAGATATTTCGGAGTCCAATACTGAGAAAAATACCTAAATCAACACATCTCTCAGCATATGCACGCTCCTTTGTGAAGCCATGAATCGCTACTCCACTCTCCACACTCTCCATTTTCTCAAGAATATCTAGCATCTCCTGCCCCGGGATCCGATCATGGATGAATACCGGTAGATCCGCTTCCTTCGCGAGCCGAAGTTGATCCTGAAATACTTGCCATTGAATCCGCTTGTCCACATATTCATATACATACTCGCCAGCAGAGTTGCGTCGACCCACATAATCCAGACCTACTTCACTGACTGCGACAACTTCAGGTTCAGCGACCAGCTTTTTGAGTTTCTCGAAGCCGTTTTCAGGATATCTGTCCGCGGCATAAGGATGGTGGCCAACACAAGCTTTGACTGCCGGGTATTTTTGAGCTATTTGTACCGCTTGTTCAGAAGACACAATATCAAAGCTAGCGTTGAGTAAAAGATCAATCTTTTTCTCTTTGACACGTTCCATTAGCCGATCGCGCGCTTCAGGTGTTATGTTCTGTAAGTGACAATGACTATCTGAAAACAACATCATTCCCTTTCTCGTATGGATCAATAAGTTAGACTCAATAGTAGAGTCAATTACCTAGTTACATATAACTCGTCTGTGGTTCTTATTAGTCGCGTACAGATGCGCTCAACCTTGAAACACAACGTATCGGCGTTAATTGCAGATTTCGATATTGTACAGCGTTGTGATCGCCTTGAAGCATAATTGGGCCTGGATCTCCCTCACATGAATCGAGAGCGCCACCTGTCAGACCAGGAATTTCTTGTTCTTCAATTATGATCTTTCCATTGTATGTTATAGTGATGTATCGCCCAATGAGTGTGATATCGCAGCTATTCCAATTATTAATGGGTTTCGTTGCCTTGACGGTAGGTGCTATGAATCCATATATTGATCCTGATGTACGTAGACCTGGCTCTCGTTGGTGGTCGTCCACAATCTGCATCTCGTATCGTCCCCGTAAATAGATTCCACTGTTACCGGATTCAGGAATTTTAAACTCAGCATGAAGTGCGAAGTTTGTATACTTGTGTTTCGTTATAAGATCCCCACTGGGAGGTGTATTTATCAATACCCTGTTTTGTAAACGCCATCCGTCTGGTCCACTGGGGTTACGTAAAAACCAATTCGAGAGATCGCTGTTAATCAGATTTATTGGTTCACCCCATTCAATGGGTCTTTGAGACTCCAATCTCGGCGCTGGTTCTGCATGAAACGAAACCCAATTGTCGTGTGCGTCATTTGTAGTTCCTATTATTGAGTTCTCGTGGACTGTTCCTGTGAAAATGAGGTTTCCTTTATGTTTCTCATATTGCGGGGGAAGTTGGAACGAGAGTTCCGGGGCTTCATAGTGAATGGTTTCAATAGGTCTCGCACTTCCTTCTATCCCAACATATCTACCACCAAGGTTACCATTAACCGGGGTAATTTCAAACCATGCTGCATAAGGACCTTGATGCCCGTGGATTATGACATCCCATCGTCCAACAACCATTCTTCAACACTCTCATCTAGATTGAATATTCACGATCCATTTAAGCACCGTCTCTTCTCACCAAGATACGGTTCGAGAAAGTGAGCTTTCACTTTTACGCTTAAACACATATCTCATACAGGAGAATAGATCCTCATATACTGAGAAGAAATGGCTATTAGGTATGAGTCGATATCCCTCGTTATTGCTCGGGATGAGATGGAGAGAATGCGGATCGCGACGTTATGTCATATTCTCAAAGAGTCGAGCCTGTTACTCCAAAAAAAATCGGCTGGGTTATTCGGTGCAGGGAAGTGGAATGGTGTTGGAGGAAAATGTCTTTCTAATGAAACTCCCGAACTCTGTGTAATCCGCGAGGTTTATGAAGAAACAGGATTAACTGTCCGATCTATTCAACATCATGGCGTGCTTACATTCACCTTTGGTTCACAGGACTCTGGCGAATTGGTGGTTCATGTGTTTTCAACTCAAGATTTTGAAGGAAGTATCCGTGCAAATGACGAAGGCCTTCTCCAATGGTTTGCTTTTTCCGATATTCCTTACCACTCAATGTGGCTTGATGATCGATATTGGCTCCCACTCATGCTAACCGGGAAACGATTTCAAGGTGTATTCCATTTTAATCAAGAAGGCACTGTGATCCGCGAGTGGAACTTGCGTGAAATTAGTTAGTATGAGGAGAAAGCGCTCGCTAGCTCGCTCAATTTTATGAGCCACGGATACACTTGTAATGATCGCTTGATTGGTTTCATTTAAGACCTCAACCATTAATCTCGCGTTGTGGGCGCTAGATAATCAGGAAGGAGATCCTCAACATCACGTACAGTGGGAACAAAGTAGCCACTGATGCCCACTAAGATACCAAGTAACCCGGTTAAGAAAAACATCAATGCCATTCCGGCACCCGGACCGACCCCAATCACCCCACCAAAAATGGGCGCTAAAAACCCCTCATTAATCATAGCTGGCTCAAATACTTGGTCTGCAAGGGGACCAGACAGCAGCATAGCTACCGGTGCGCTGATTTGAGCGATGAGGCTTCGAGTGGCAAAAACGCGTCCCTGGACATCAGGTTCAACTTTTGCTTGCCAGATTGCCTGACTGGATCCATTCAGAATTGGGACACAAAACATTGTGAGAAACGTGGTGAGAGCCCAAGATGGCAGATTCCGACTTAATCCAATCGTCGTCATACCACACATCGCAAGAGTCATGCCAAGCAACACTCCGTGTATTTTTCGTCGAGGTCCACCCCATATACTTAAGATTATACTGCCAACAAGGCCGCCTGCCCCGAGGGTAGACTGCACAAGCCCAAGCATAGCGCCATCGTTACCCGATCTGGCGAGAATCATCGGAGAAAAAAGAGTGACAGCAAAATTAATCACAAGGTTAAGAGTGAAGAAAATGAATTGAAGACCAAGCAAACTCGGCCGAGCCTTAATATACCGAAAGCCAAAACTAGATTCTGCCAAAAGACTTCCCCGACTTGTTTCTCCCACGTCTGACATAGCAGGGCGTGGAAAGACAACAAATAACAAAGTAAATAGAGCAACACAAAATGTGATAACATCAATCACGAGGATACCTCCAATACCGATAATTGGCAATGCTAACGCGGCAATAATGGGTGAAATAATACTCGATCCAAACTCAGCCATTGAGAGCAATCCACTGGCACGCCCATATTGCTCTTTGGAAACCATCAAGGTGACTGTCGCCGAGTACGCAGGAAATTGAAATGCGCTAAAAAAACCTGTAACGGCACCAGTTATATACAAATGCCACACTTCCAACTGCCCTGTACTGAAGAGGAAGAGAACAACTAACGTGGACGTAACCGCAGCGAAATCGCTTAACATCATAGCTCGGCGACGATCCCAACGGTCAATCAGGGCTCCAGCAATGGGACTGATTAAGATAGCGGGAGTAAATGAAAAAAACCCAACTAAGGCTAGCGCCGTTGCTGTTCCCGTGACTTGCCACGCCCAAATAGTGAACGCAAACCGAGTCACACCGGTCCCTATAAGTGACACTACTTGACCGACCCAAACTACCAGAAATGCAGAGAACCCTGCTGGTCGAGACGGCATCATCATCAGCTATTAAATTGAGTGTTCCTACACGCTCCTCCAGCTACAAATAGATTATGGATATAGTCTAACCCATACCTCTCCGATCACGCGTCGAAATCACGTCCTTTTAGATAAAGAATATAACAAAGTAGGGGGGTTCTATCAAGAAATCTCTGGGGTTTCGTATGCGTGCATTTGTTCTCATTAATACTGATCTTGGTTTCATGGAAGCGGTTCGACAAACACTACTCTCAATAGAGGGTGTTACCGCAGTGCATTTACTCTATGGTGAGTACGATCTTCTTGCCATTGTACGTGTAGAAACGATGAAACGATTGAAAGAGCTTATTGGTTGGCAGATTAGAAAAGTTCAGAATATTCGAGCTTCTCAAACTCTTATTGTTATGGAGTATGACTAATTCTCTCCAACGTCTTCTTATTTCAAAGCACTTTAGCGAAATATTAAATTCAAGACGCCCTCTTCAAGAGGTAGCGCGCGCGTAAACGTTACCGCTAGAGACGACTTTTCTGAGGAGGGTTCAGTGTTTCTTCTTTTACTCGCCCAATACCGAGACCCGGCTTCTGTGAAGGGATAATATATCCATCTTCAATTGTGAATGTTTCCTCAAGGAAATCAGAGTAGATGTTATCCATAGCTTCTTCTCCCGTCATGGTAATGAAGAGCCGGTTGAATTCCTGCGCGAGAAAATTTGGTGAACACACATCGAGCTGAATGTTCGCTGCACAGTTTACTGGGCCACAATACATCCATGGCGCGATCTGGGCATTATATGCTTCCGCCATCACCGCAATCTTCTTCGATTCAAGAATTCCATTCTGTCCGACAGATATCTGAAGAATTTGGGCCGCTTGCTCTTCAAGAAGAGGACGAAACTCCCATTTAGTATGAAGGCGTTCTCCTGTAGCGATAGGAACTGTGGTATGTTGGGCTACACGTGCCATCTCATCGACATTTTCTAAAGGTACCGGCTCCTCAAACCAGAGACAATCATATTTTTCCAAAATTTTAGCGAATCGAATAGCACTGTGGGTATTTAATTGGCCATGCGTCCCCATCGCGATGTCACAGTCATCGCCGACCGCGTCCCGCATACTTTTCAGTGCAGTGTCAGTATATCGTAGTTCTTTCAACGTGACTGCACGCGGTCGAAACCGCATAGGAATCGGATCAAACTTAAAGAGGGTTATCCCATGATCCACCATATTCGCCGCTGCGGTTCCTGCTTTTTCCGGATCGTCGCCTCGCTTCCATCCAACAAGATAGGAATATGCACGCACTTTCTTGTTTTTCACGCCACCAAGCAGCCGATAGATGGGTTGTTTCAAAGCTTTTCCAATTATGTCCCAACATGCCATCTCAATTGATCCGACGACTTGTCCATGGAAGGAACCTGGATGCTGAAAAATGAAACCTCCTTCGCCTTTATAGAGCGATTCCCAGATCGCTTCGATGTTAAATGGGTCTCGTTTTAATACAAAACGTTCGCCATACTCTTCAATTGCCTTTGTAAGAGCGTACTCCCGATTATATGGCGCAGGACACTCGCCCCATCCCTCAAGCCCATTATCCGTCATAAGTTTACAAAACACGAAGTTGGGATAGCAACCTCGGCGGGGTGGCGGATTCCCGGCAATATAAGTCTTAACACTAGTTATTTCCATAATGTGACACCCTGACGTTTGGTCATAATGAGTGGTTCTTTCTATCTTATATTATTTGATAATGCAAAAGGAATTTGTTGTTGGTACGCGCGCGTGTTTGTTTGGGTGTTCAAATGTATATTTTAAAATGTTTCTGTCGGGTGTGATTAATCCGAATCTTTATAAACTGTCTTAGCTGTGACTTCAATCCTAATGTCTGACGAAAAATCTCGTTTTGTCAGTAAAGTCGCTGTATTCACAGCATTGACTGCAGTTCTAGATGCACTTATTATTCCTCAACTATCTTCAGGGGTCTGGTTTGGCTTGGTATACCTGATTGTACCCGTGACCGGAATTCTCCTTGGTCCTCGGATGGGGTTTCTTTCCACTCTGATTGGTGTCTTCGTGGGTCACACAATCAATCCACGAGGTCTTGAAGAGTTTCTCTTCACACTTGGCGCTCCAATAGGCGCCTTAATGTGTAGTTTCCTTTATCAGAAGCGATGGATCCCTCTCTTTGGGTTTTTTACTGTGTTATTAATGGCTTATTTTCTCACTCCGATTGCGCAAGAGTTGCCGCTCTGGGGGATGTGGGATGTCTATATCGCTTACTTCCTCTTACTACTAGTAATCGGAATATTACATCTGAAATCTCATTGGTGGGAAAATAACTGGGTTCGTTATAGTCTAAGTGCATTCATTGGATTAGAAAGTGATGTGTTGTTTCGTATCTTTCTCTTTATTCCAGGAGGCACCTATCAATCTCTTTATGGATTACCAGTGGAGATCTTAGCAAGTATTTGGGTTGCAGGGGCGTTCATTACACCGATTAAAGTGGGAGTCTCCACGCTTCTAACAACTTTCATGGGGCCGCGTCTTGAGGCTCTTCGCTGAGAACCACGTTCTTTTGTAACAACTGAAGAGTTAGCAACAGGTGACTGTTAGCTAGCTAATATCGCCATGTTCATGATCGTATTCGCGCGCGCGTTAAGTAGCTTGTTTTAAAAAAGGAGGGTGGGATTAGTAGGTTTCGCACCATACTTCAAAATAGCTTCTCGCATGATCACAGATAGGGCACTTGTCGGGTACCTTCGTCCCTTTATAAATGAATCCGCAATTGCGGCACTTCCACTGGACTGCTTCATCTTTTTTGAAGACTGTTGCTTCTTTTATGTTGGCGAGTAATTTTCGGTACCGTTGCTCATGTGAGCTCTCAACTCGTGCTATTCCACGAAAGGTTTTTGCGACAGCTTTGAACCCTTCTTTCTCAGCATCTTCAGCGAAATTTGGATAGAGGGTTCCCCACTCTAATTTTTCACCATCTGCTGCTTCTTTTAAGTTGTCAGCTGTAGAGCCAATTACTCCAGCAGGGTAGGTTGCAGTGATCTCGACCATGCCGCCTTGGAGATGTTTGAAGAATAGTTCAGCATGCTCTTTTTCGTTATCAGCTGTTTCGAGAAAGATCGCAGCTATCTGTTCATAACCTTCTCGTTTCGCTGCACTAGCGAAGAATGTGTATCTGGTTCGAGCTTGGGATTCTCCTGCAAAAGCAGCTAGTAAATTTTTCTCGGTCTGACTTCCTTTTAATTCCATATCATCACCGCGATAGATAGTATCAAAACATCACGTGAACTTATTCTTTGTTAAATCGACGAGGAGGCTATCAAAGGGTGAGGCCGATATTCTCTAAATATTTTCTCGCTGCACGGCGGTTTGCTAAGAATTGCTTGGTTGGTTGCTGTTTCACGTAATCATAACATTGTTGATGAGACTTGAAAAAGAGATGGGGGTTGGAGTAGAGGAGCATCCGTGGATCTTGATTGGTGTTGAATGATGTGAGATGTTCGTGTTGAATACGTTCTAAAACTTCATCCAGTTCCATTAACGAGAGATAAGATTTCAAGGTGGCATCAGAGATTTCCACAACCCATTGCACTGTCGTTGGAGGGGGTGTTCGTACGCAGCGGAGATTCACGCCTAGAATGGTTCCTCGGATAGTGTCTCTGGCTGTCCATAAAAGATTTTCAACTGATACTTGATCGGTCACGCGGCCACCACTTCCAGCGCCTGCATTCATAATTGTATGTTTATGTCGAGATAATGCCGTGTGTACTGCGAAGCTACACCATTTTTCTCTGGCTCTCTCTTCATCGCGTTTCCGAGGAGACCTAATTGAATGAAGCGCCCAAGGGCTTTGACGTAATCGGTCAACGCTGCCTTGATATTGCACCGCATCGTGATATACCATCCACGCGGCAATGTTTCGCACCACCGCTTCAATCATGGCACCTTCCCATCCACCCGCAAACCCGCCTACAGCTCCCCCGACTCCTCCATTTTGTCGAAAACAGCCATATTCCTCATAATAGATTGCTGCGGCGATAAGTTCTGATTCAACTTTGAGATCTGGTAATACTGAAAGTAAGATTCCATCACTGGATCGTAATCCTCGTGCCTCATCTTTTGGCGCGATGAGTGCCGCTGCTGTCGTGAGGATCGGGTAATAACACAGCGCCAGTCCCGCTCTTCCTGCTAGCTGGACGCCAAGGCGTGTTCGTTCAATGGCTTTTCGTGCGGCGTAGACAACAAGTGGGTTACCGTGGACTTCGCGACCCATGATCTGGTGGTAATTGAAGCCTTCCAGAAAGTCGACGCGGGGCACCTGGACCAGTTCCTTCACCATCTGCTCCAGCGGCATCAACGCCTCATTCCACGCACTATGTCCGCCGGTACTAATATTGGGAGGTCTCGGATCTTCAACCGTTCGTTGTCGGAGGGTACGGACATCTCGATCTGTTCCAATTGGTAATTCTGACGGTGCTTCTTTACAGGCTTCTTTCACTTCGTTTTCAGTAAAACGTATCACACGATTCGTTGTAACACAATAGATCCCCATCTCACACAAGTAGTCAATTGCTGCAGCGAAGAGACGATTGGCATAATTTTGATCCACTTCGTACGGATTGTCGATAGCGGGGATCTCTAACTGATGTTTTTCTGTTAACTCCTTCATTTTGGTAAACATGCCGAGATTCCATTCTTTTTCCGCTAACTTGGGACCCTTTTGGCTTCGTTTGGCTACCTCCAGGAGACTAATCACTTCTTGCACCTGTCGCTGTAGAGTGACTTTCGGTGAATATGAAGCTTGTGACGGGAATGGGCAGAGATACTATTATGCGCGTGCGGTTCTACATTGAGAGAATTCAAGGCACGTTTGATGAATCGTCATAATAGACCTTCATTATCCCCCTTCAACTATAGGAGAAAGAATGATTTTTTCACTTGACGCATCAAAACTGAAGATCTGTCGAGGAATGTTATCTGATCGTACTGCAAAAGCCAGCCATCCTTGCTTGATATATTGATTGAATCGTTTCTTCGCGGCCTCCACTTCGCTGATCTTGTTTGTATTCCAGGTTAATATAACGAATGGTGATGTGTCATCAAGAATATCTATGGGTAACGTTGTCACATCCAGACAAACTACTGCTATTAAACACGTATCGGCCTCGATATATCTTTTTAACTAAAGAATATCTTTCCATTTTACGCGCGCATGTTAGTATCTGTTAACGTATTCGTCGCTTCGTTGCACGATTGGCACGCCAGACATGATATTGTAAACAACACAAGAAGTACAATTTTTGTATGCCGAGTTTGATCGATCCTAACAGAGACATCATGTTCACCTTTAATGCTGAGCACTAATGTTCAACCAATCTTCATTCGAAAGAGAAGAAATAACTTTTGCAGATGAAATATAGTCTCTGAATAACTAAGGAAACTACATAGCAAAACCATATACCCGCGCACGAGTGTCTCAGACACA
>CAJIBO010000022.1_pt1 | contig 10673 bp, 8 predicted proteins | sample 9199371 | NCBI WGS metagenome assembly CAJIBO01 (sample SAMEA7708307, study PRJEB35096) | sediment metagenome | biome: marine neritic benthic zone biome [ENVO:01000025]; feature: sediment [ENVO:00002007]; material: shallow marine sediment [ENVO:03000034] sea grass bed [ENVO_01000059] ... | reverse complement strand
GCTGACCTGCCTCAAATGAGGCATCCGTTAAGACCGTGGTCCACCGAACACGAGGTCTATACGCTGGCGTAATCAACATGCAACTCGTGCTGATCCAGCCCATACCTGCCAGACGTGCTGCAAGTTTATGGGAAAACGCGCCCGTCAACGTCTTCCCATCAGATGGATTGGATGCAGGGATGGGATGCCCTGCAAATCCTGCGACTTGGAGTTTTTGGGCGACACGCAATGCAATGTAGTCCAGACTACTATTCACGGAATTATAGATTCCAGAATATGGAAGGAGAGCGGACAGGTCCTCATGACGGTGTAACTCATCCACCACTGCATCTGGCAAGTGAATCCCCAAGGTAATCGCTCGAGGAAACGTCGCAAGATGTTCACCATACTGGGCTACAATGAACTGATGAACGGATGTGAGATCCGCCACCCCAAAGAAATCCACATCATAGTCTTGGACAAATCGTATCAATGCATTCTGAAGCTCATTCATCTGGAAATCATCTACGTAAGAAAGAGCATGTTCTGGGATTTAAGACTTCAATACGCGCGCGCGTAAAAAGAAAACGACAAGGGAACAAAGGTGTTCTCAGGAGTCTTTGTGTATTCTATACTGGAAGAAGTCCTCAGGGATCTGTACCATACTACCCGTTAATGAGTTGTTTTGACTCTCTCTTTCAGAGTAAGAGATGAGGCCATATCCGGGATTTACGCATGCAGAGCAGATCCCATGTCGCGTTGAGGACAGTATCGTATTCTAGTCTCTATAAGTATAGTCTTTTAGAACAAAAACTTCTCAAACTTGAGTGATGAATTCATCATTTTTGCAGTCAATGTAATACATCAACACCGTATCGTATTGTTCAGGAATAGATGAACGTAATACCGTGTTACCGAAAATTATGATAATTCGTTAAATACCTCAGTACGTGCAGTAATGAATGAGATGAGTACGAGAAAATCTATCTGGGATTGAAGGCTTCAAATTAGAAAGAAAAACACAAAACTGGGCTAGCTATTAGCGCATTACTGTTTCATTGAATTTTTGTCAGTACATACACAATGAAGCCGACGAGCACAAAAACAGATCCCGCGACAATAACATTGACATCAAATTGGATCACCAAGAATAAACAGGAAATGATGCCTAGAAATCCTGAAACTGGAAATCCGCGAATATTTACCGGAATTTTAAACGGACGCGTCGCATTAGGTTGACGATGCCGCACATACAGTAATGCAATATTGACGGCTAGAAACGTGATGAACGCACCAAAACTCGTGACCGAGGCTATAAGTTCCAAATCGCCAAGAAAGACAAACACGCCCGCAGCGATCATTGTCAGGACAATCGCTACCCAGGGTGTTCGCGTCGTAGCATGGAGCTTGGCGATGACTGGTGGAAACGCGGCTTCGCGTGCCATGCCAAAAATCATGCGCGAGGCGACCACCAACATAATTAAGACGGTATTACTGGTAGCGAATAACGCGATGATTGACATCACGCCAAACACGGTCTCTCCTAAAGCCTGGGATGCCGCAAACGCCAGGGGCGCGGAACTCTCACTCAACGCCCGCCAATCCGCTAAACTCACCGCAGCAATCGCGACTAACGCATAAAGCACGGTTGTAATGACCACTGATAAGATCAAGGCTTTGGGAATCGTTGTACGTGGATTCTTTGACTCCTCCGCGATATTCACCACATCCTCAAACCCTAAATAGGCAAAAAAGATTAGTGCCGACGCGCTAAAAACTCCCGATATACCCTGGGGGGCATCCAACAAATTGATCGTCCCGACCCGCCCTACACCTAGCACGATGATCAAAATGAGTCCGGCCAGCTCCACACCCGTAAACGCCACATTCATTCTCGTGGATTCTTTAATCCCAATAAAATTGATCACTGACAACCCCCCAATCAAGAGTAACGCCACTAACTCACGAGGCACACCAAACAACGCGTGAAAATAGCCTGAAAACCCCAATGCCACAGCAGCTACTGAGATGACGCCAGTCAAGATGGTGAGCCAACCCACGATAAAGGATAAAATCTCGCATCCACACGCGACTTTCACATACACGTATTCCGCGGCTTCCCGCGGAAAGAGGGATGATAGTTCAGCATAACTTAATCCTGTCAACGATGCAACTAACGCACCCACAACAAACGACACCCAAACCGCGTTACCCGCTAATCCCGCGGCCTCGCCAATTAGCACATAAATCCCTGCTCCGAGAATAATCCCCACGCCCCACATGGTCGCCTCAAACAATCCAATATCGCGTTGCACTTGAGAACACCGCCTTCAAATAGTGTGATTATTTAGTTCATACACAACGTGAATAATTAAATTATTAGTGGAAGTTAACGCAAAATACGCGCGTGTAGCTAACTTGCTACGTCAGTTTCATATATTCGCAAACTAATAGTATTTAGTATACAAAAGATTTTCAGATTTTAGTCGCAGAGTATAAGGAGTGTGATGCAATGGAAACACGCATGTTTGGCGCGACTGGTGATCAAGTGACAGTGCTTGGATATGGTGCCATGGAATTTCGCCATACCACAGATGCCCAGGCTAAGCGATTACTCAATACTGCATTAGATGCGGGCATCAATTTTATCGACACCGCACCAGACTACGGTCCTAGTGAAGATATGATTGGGAAGTATATTGCCCACCGACGCAGCGAGTATTTCTTGGCCACGAAGTGCGGGTGTGATATCCCCCCCTCTGGAAACCCTCGCGTCCAACGGCGCCACTTATACACCGGAAAGCAACTGCGACACAATATTGAGCACAGTCTCAAACGCTTGAAGACCGATTATATCGATGTCTGGCAAGTTCACAGTGCCTATCCCGAACAGTTGCAGAATACCGATGTCTTAGAGACCATGTATCAGATCAAGGAATCCGGGCAGGTTCGCCATATTGCCGTGAGTATGGGTGGACGAACACCCGGCTATGGCTACATGCAATTCCGTGGATACCTCCAACCCGAATGGCCCACCTTCGATGCGATGCAGGTCTGGTATTCCGCCTTGGTCCGACATAGTGAAGCTGCGATCACGCAAGCGGCTAAACGAGGAGTCGGGACGATCATCCGCGGTGCAACCCGACGCATTGACCCCTATACCAGTCTAGCTGATGCCTGTACACGACTCGAGTTAGACGATCTCCGGGACGCAGATGAAACCCCCGCACAATTCCTTTTACGCTTCGTCATCTCCCATCCAGACATCCACACGATCATCGTCGGGACGAAGAACCTGAATCATTTAGCCGAGAACGTCGCGGCAGCGCAGCGTGGAGCCTTGTCGGATGACGTGTATCAACAAACCATCGCCAGGTTGCGATCTGCAGGGATCAAACCCAGCTAATTGATTTTCATAGTTCAACTCGCGCGCATCTGTATACGTTTCAATTAGCTCATGCCCCTGACACACTATCGCAACGCCTTGTACTACGATTACTTCATCAATCCTATCCAAAGGGTCAAGCCTATCTCGAAGGGAACGCGCACCGCGTCCTCGTGGACATAAGGGTATCCTGCTTCTCCTGTCTACCTGATCGGTGAGGATCCCGCGATTCTCGATGATGAATTTCTCGTGATGGCCTTTATGCCTGGGAAACCGCTGCTGGATGCATGTCCTATTGAACAGGCAGCTACGTTGTTGGCACGCGCTCATAGCGCGCGCGTGTAACTCCTATTTAAAACTTAACCATCTATGATTCTAGAACCTTAGTTATCTCGTCAATAGTCATTTTCATGTCTTTCTGATAGCTTCCTGGAGCAGGTTTCGGCGACTTGGTTCGAAATTTCTTCTTTAAACGATATCCTGCAGGATGATCTCTGAGTTCAGGCAACAAGTACTTTTCTGGAGCTCCTGGAAGAGCTTCTTCAAGCATATATTGGGTTGATCCCATCCCTAGGTTAACTGCCGTATTAATTTGGATCCATTGAGACACTTTTTCAAACCGTGGAAACGTGGAAATATATGTGAAGTGCTCCGATCCAGCTTTCGCTGCATGTTCCGCAATTCCTTCATCATACGCCTTTGACCCAGGGATACACGCTTCTTTCATAGAAGCGTCAAGACACGCCTTATCCACAGCAACAATATCCTTTGATGCGAAAACCCCAAGATTTGGAAGCATCCATGTATCTGAAAATGATGCACAGTCGCAATGGGGTGAAATATCAATCGCATAATTTATGAAACCAACGTGATTTTTACCCACAAGATCAATCGTAGCCTTCGCACTATCGGCAAATGTAGCGGGCGTAACGATTTCGCGTTGCGGAGGGCTCTCAATAACACCACACCGGAATCTGTACCAGCAGCCAGCACAACCAACACATTCCTCTCGATCCCAACGAGCATAAGGTTCTTCGTCCACGATCTGAAACGCATCGACCGGGCAATCTTCTGAACACACTTTAAACATCGGACAATCGTTCCCAAGACATTTGTCTGGATTAAACTGATAGTTATGAATTCCAAATTGAGGGTGGAACATCAAATGAGTAACACTCTTTCCTCTCTTAGAACAACATCCTATTCCCAGATTTTTAATGGCGCCACCAAATACTCCGGATACATGTCCCTTAAAATGAGATAATGCTATCATTGCATCGGCATTAGCGATAGCATTAGCGATGTATGTAGCCTTCAGAATATTACCATCGACTTCAACTCGAACATCATCTACTCCATAATCGCCGTCAGCAACGATAAAGGGGCAGCCTAGCGTCGCTTTAGTGAATCCATTTCGCGCAGCACAACGGTACTGATCTTGGGCTGACGTTCGAGCTCCAAGAGGATTATATTGGAGCGTGGTTGTATCCGTTACAAAAGGGTCACCTCCATATTCTTTAATTGTTTCAACTATTCCTGCTACGATATTTGGTCGCAGATGACCGGTATTATTCCATTCACCACAATGGATCTTAACCGCTACACGATCTCCTTTATCGAAGCATTCATAGAGGCCAGCTACTTCAAAAAGACGTTGACCCTTTTCAACAAGACTTGGGGGTGCCCGTGGACCCATAAAATAAACTTTCGCTGTGGACAAAATAACTCTCCGATCTATGAATTTACCGCCTCGCATTAAAATATTTACCGTCCATTACAACCTTATTAACTCGAGGGTTTGATGTTCGTCACAAAAAAGATTAATGTCGGAACAAAAGTAAGTAAGCTTCGGTGAAAATATTATGCAATCAAAACCCGTTTATGTGACTTACGAGGATCAAGTGCCTTCTCTTCGAATTGCACGAGAAGGATCTTCTGCATCTTTAACCCTAAAAAAATTAATGGATCCAGAAGATACAGGAAGCATCTCGGGGACTGTTCTAGTGGCTGAAGCGCGAGCGCATCATGAACCAATCACACCGCATGCTCATCAAGAAGTTGAAGAATCTCTATATGTCGTTACAGGCGAAGGTAGGGTGACTCTTGGCCCAACAATTGAGGATATGCAGACATACCCTCTCCGACCTGGGGCTTGCATATATGTCCCTGCAAACTATTTTCATATAATCACAGTAGAAAGCGAGAAACTCATGAAACTCATAATCTCTTATTTTCCCACCGATAAACCTGGGCGATCACATCGTGAAATCGCCGTTAATCTCACCAATGTTCCTCTCCAAGAAGAGTATGGAAAATAGAGTAACTACAGTTCTCTCTTTAACTTATATTATGAAGGAAGACAGAAATGACGGAGCCAGTCTCTATTGAAGATCTCCGGTCATTGAAAATGATCTCTGATCCGCAGATCTCTCCAACAGGAGATCGAGTAGCCTTTGTTGTTACAACCCTCAATGCCACATCCAATGAATATAATAGTAATATTTGGATAGCCGATATTCAAACAGGAGCGATTCAATCATTCACAAGTGGCCGTGGAAAAGATAAATATCCTCGATGGGCTCCTGATGGATCAACACTTCTGTTTCTATCCGTACCACTCAAAACGCAATGGCACGAGAAAGCTCAGCTTTTTACAATTCCTGTTTCTGGCGGTGAAGCTGTCCAGCTCACCAATCTCCAATCTGGAGTGCAATCGCCTCAATGGTCTCCAAATAGCCAACAAATTCTCTTCACCTCTTTAACACAGGAGACAGAAACTCCAGAAACTGATGTCAAAATCATTCGCCGTATTGCTTATCGATTTAACGAGAAAGGTTACTTCGAGGGGAAACGCAACCATCTGTTCACCATTACCCCCTCAAATCCGAACCCTATACAGATAACCCATGGAGCGTATGACGTTGAATCTCCTGATTGGGTTGACAACAACCAAATAGCGTTTCTCAGTAACCTCACTGCAGATGCAGATGTAACACGAGATAAATATATCTATCGAGTATCCGGTGCAAATGGTGAACCAATCCAAATCACTCAACTTAAACAAGCGATTAGCGCTTTAAAGGTAGCTCCTAACGGTGATGAGATTGCCTATCTCGGGCATGATTATCGTTTTGGTCTCGCTACTTTTCAAGATATTTGGATTGTCTCAAAAGATGGAGGGGGCTCCACAAATCTCACGAAAGCTTTCGATTACGACATTGGAAACTCGGTGATCTGTGATACAAGAATCGATACCCCGAACTGTAATCCTAAATGGTCATCAGATGGTAAAGACATCTATTTCACTATAGTTCAGCGCGGAATCACAGGCTTATACAAACTCTCTCGAAAAAATCTCACCTTACAGAAAATCCTTGGGCATGTCGATCATAGCATAGAAGCATGGTCCCAATCACCAAATAACATAATAGCCTATACCATCTTAACAACGAGGACCCCCATCGAATTATGGGTGTTAAAGAATCAACACGAAATCCAATTATCTTCAATGAATTCTGACTGGATTAACCAACATCAGATTAGTGACTATGAAAGCTACAGTTATCAATCCTCAGGCGGGCATACCGTTGATGGTTGGATCATTCGACCTCCCAATTTTCAACAAGATGCGAAATATCCATTATTACTTGAGATTCATGGAGGGCCACGAGGCGTCTATGGGTACAGTTTCATGCATGAATTTCAGGTACTAGCTGCACAAGGATGGATAGTGATGTTTGTTAATCCTTATGGAAGTGGGGGTTACACACAGGAATTTCAATCGCTACTACCAAGCCACTATGGCGAACGCGATTACCAGGATTTAATGGAAGCGATTGATTATGCGATACAGAACTACCCTTTCATCGATGCAAATCATCTTGGCGTCCTTGGTGGAAGCTACGGCGGATTTATGACTAATTGGATGATCACTCATACCAATCGATTCAAAGCAGCTGTTACCATGCGAAGTATCTCGAACTGGAGTTCAATGTTTGGCTGCAGCGACATCGGGTGGACATTTGTCCGACGAGAGATGGGCGACACATTACCTTGGACTCATGAAGAACTCTATCAGTCTAAATCCCCAATTCGATACGTAGCCAACACCCAAACACCGACACTTATTATTCACTCAGAAGACGATCGTCGGTGCCCAATAGAACAAGCAGAGCAACTCTTTACCGCTCTAAAATACCGCGGCATTCCCACAGAGCTAATCCGTTTTCCAAAAGAAAATCATAACCTATCCCGGTCAGGCAAACCTCATCACCGAGAGGAACGGCTGAAGCATATCGTTCGCTGGTTTAAGACATATCTGTGATGATAATAATCTAAAAGCAACAGAAAAATCAAGTGCTCCGGCCGGGATTTGAACCCGGGTCACGAGCTATCTCCAATTGTCGAGAGGCTCGAATGCTTGGCCGGACTACACCACCGGAGCATTACATACGCTGTATCGCACAACTGATTTTAGAGATCTTCTACAAAAACATTTGGATTCAGTTGAAATTTCTCGTTAAATCAGTGTCTGAGATGTAACACGCATTAATTCACTAAGACCTTGAGAACACGCTTCCTCAATACTATGTGTTCAAATGGATTTTCCATCTTCTCGAAAATATCTCTCAACAGTAATATGATAACAACGCACGCGCGTTCAATCTAGCAAAGGGACAAATATGTAATAAAAAAGAGTAAAATAAAGAAAAAAGGGTTTTAGTAGGGAGGCATTCCACCGTAGCCACCTTTAGGTGGTGGTGGAGGTGTTTTGGCAGCAGCGATTATGTCGTCAATACGCAGAATCATAGATGCAGCTTCGACAGCGGATTTTATTGCTTGCTGTTTAACGGCAAGTGGTTCAAGCACATCTTCTTTCAACATATCTCCGACTTTACCAGCATAAACGTTAACGCCTTGCCAGAGACCATTCTTCTTTTCATGGGCTGCTCTGAGTGATACTATGATGTCAATGACATCGAGTCCTGCATTTTCTGCTAAAGTTGTTGGGATGATTTCAAGAGAATCTGCAAAGGCTTCGATGGCGAGTTGTTCTCGTCCGCCTACTTTGGATGCATAGTCGCGTATGCGTTTTGAGAGTTCACCTTCAACTGCGCCGCCTCCTGCAACCATTTTATTGTCTTTCACAACATCGATGACAACACATATTGCATCGTTTAGGGCTCGTTCAGTTTCGTCAATTAATCGTTCTAATCCTGCTCGAATCAGAATGGATACTGCTTTCGGATTTTTACATTCCTCAACAAATACCATTTTGTCTTCGCCGATCTTCCGCTCTTCGACAAGTTTCGCGGCACCTAGATCATCTTTCGTTAGATCATCCAAGTTAGAGACTGTACGTCCTCCAGTTGCTTTTGCGAGTTTTTCCATGTCTGAGGCTTTTATGCGACGAACGGATAAGACCCCGCTTCTTGTGAGGAAGTATTGAGCCAGGTCATCGATGCCTCGTTGGCAGAGCAAGACATTAGCACCTGTGTTAACAATTTTTTCTACCATTTCTTCAAGCATTCGGGATTCTTCATCAAGGAATGCTTTCATTTGGGTGGGATCTCGGATCCGGATCTCTGCATCCATCTCAGTCTTTTCTATCTCGAGAGGACAGTCCAATAGAGCAATCTTAGCGTTTTCGATATTCTTTGGCATATCAGAGTGAACGACTTCTTTATCGATAATGATTCCTTGAATTAATTCTGTGTCGAGTAGACTTTTTCCTGTCTTCTTCATGACTTGAATATCGTCTTTATCTGCTGTGGGTTTACCGTCTTTGGTTTCCATCACTTGTGTAACTGCATCAATAGCAATATTCGCAAAGTGGTCTCCTTCTAATCCGATAACCTTGCTACGCATTGATGTTATTGCAATTTTTTTAATGGTCTCTCGGTCATCAAGATTCACATCAATTGCAACTTCATTTAATATACGAGCAGCTTCTTCAGCAGCTTTACGAAAACCAGCTACTATTGTTGTAGCATGGATGTTTTTATCTAATAATTCCTGAGCTTGTTTGAGTAAATCTCCCGCAAATACAACTGCAGTGGTAGTTCCGTCTCCCACTTCATCGTCTTGAGTTTCAGCGACTTCAACCATCATTTTAGCAGCAGGATGTTCAACATCAATTTCTTTCAGAATTTCATGCCCATCGTTGGTAATCGTCAGATCTCCTAATGAATCCACAAGCATCTTGTCCATTCCACGTGGTCCTAAGGTAGCTCTTACAACTTCAGCAATAGTTCGAGCTGCTTGAATATTTGAAGACTGCGCCTGTTTGCCTCGATTTCGACTTGCACCTTCCTTGAGAATGAGGATTGGCTGTCCTGCTAATTTACTTGGCATACCAAAAGCCATTTATTTTTCACCGTTGATAACTATTAAATTCAAGAACAAAAAAACACACTGATATAAGTATTTTTCGATAACGTAACTTGCTAGCTATCTGGGCATTCTATTTCAATTTTTGGAGAGCGCGTTCAGCAGCTATGCGGATATCTACGTCTTTTACTGTTTTTCGTCCTGCGTGATTCATAAAAACTAGTGCTTCTTTAGCGATCATTAATCCGATTTCTTCCAATACTGCCCGCAATTCGTTTGCGGCTGCCTCACTCACTCTTTCTCCACCTGCATTTTTGATAATTCGATGCATTGGAGCGAGCTGTAAATCACCAAATTTTGGCAACTCTCTTCCTCCTTTTGATTCAATCTCGTGTGAACTATCACATCTAATAATGATATAAAAATTATGGGAATAAGTTACATCCGTTCACCAATGCTCGTTAGCTATAGCTTTAAAAGTTTGAAGATGCAGAGTAACCCAAACGTAATTAACAGTTCATTTGGATAATGCTATCGACCATGTTAGAGGACTCTCATTGACATCAAATATCAGAAATATTTTGAATGTACTTTCACACGATGAAGGCGTTATCACAACTCGTCTTCTTTCACAAGAGGAAAAGCAGCGTATCCTTGATAAGGAACAGGAAGCTGAGGACCGAATATTATTTGGTATGTGTAAATCATTGAATGAAGGAGTAAGAGATGCTATTGATTCTGAGAATACAGTCGCTCTAATCATTGACACCTCTGTCTTTCGATACCCTCATCATCCACACATGAGTATCATGTGGCATGATCAAATTGTCGGAGAACAAGTGAACGATGACGAAAAAATCAAGGAACTAAAAAAAGATCGTTTTAACTTCTTTCTCTGGGATACATTTGTTATATATATGAAAAAGCTTCCTAAAGCGCCAAAAGATCGAGATCAGATTCGTTTTGTGTATCGTCGCCG
>CAJIBO010000089.1_pt1 | contig 10839 bp, 13 predicted proteins | sample 9199371 | NCBI WGS metagenome assembly CAJIBO01 (sample SAMEA7708307, study PRJEB35096) | sediment metagenome | biome: marine neritic benthic zone biome [ENVO:01000025]; feature: sediment [ENVO:00002007]; material: shallow marine sediment [ENVO:03000034] sea grass bed [ENVO_01000059] ... | reverse complement strand
TGTTGCGGGTCTACAACATCGTTATCCTCTTCATGAAATACAGTGACTTTGGCACGAAACTCCCGGGCAAAAAAATCTGCTGCTTTGGAGAAGATATCATACTCACTGATTACTCCAATTTGATTCCTTTCACGAAGAAGTTGAGGGGCTATCTTCTGCATATCCGTGACCAGTTTCTGGACAAACGTCGAGACTTGTTTAGCGCGTTGACGATTCTCGGGGTTCTGCAGCGCTTTTTGCATCAATTGGCGTATAGTAAGTGTGTCTTGAATAGTAAAACGAAGCGCGTTATGGTATATTTGTGATTTCCATGATGCAGCAGTATAAAGATAAATGTGTGTAGGATGGATCTTCGTGGCTTGGATAATGTGATGAATGTCGTCTAGAAGGGCTTGGATCATGTTTTCCCTCATTAAGATGAGGGGGTTCAGCTTTGAGGCATCATAATTGGGCCATTGAGTTGTTGATATGAATCCCGGTTTTCCCATCTGCTGCCAGAGTTCTTCACAAATATGGGGAGTAAATGGGGCTAAGAGTAGCGTTTTCGTTTCGATAACATGAGAGAGGAGGGAGTTAACCCTGGGTGAATTTTTTTGTTCGGGGGGGAGCCGACGTAAATACCACTGCAGATCTCGATCTAGTAGATAGAGTGCGGTTTGGACTGCGTGACGGAATCGTAATTGCTCCATAGCTTCAGTTGCGATGTGAATATGAGAATGAAGACGTCCAAGAATCCATTGGTCAAGAGAAGTTGAGGGAGATTGGGGGTGAGGTGATTGCGTTGTAATGATATCTAGCGCAAATGTGTAGAAGCGTTCTAAGCGCTCTTTCATGGATTGGGCGAGTTCCATACTAAAATCTGCGTCTTGTAAGAGTTCAGCGGTTGACAAGATCGCGATTCGGAGAGGATCTGCGCCATATGTAGCGAGGGCGGTTCGGAGAGGGATGATGTTTCCAAAGGACTTGGACATTTTTTTACCATCCATGAGCACACTACCATTCACAACGATTTGCTGTGGCCAGAGCGAGGGAGGAAATATGGCGACATGATTAAAAATGAAGAATGTGAGGTGATTGGGTACCAGGTCTCGACCTGAATTCCGACTATCCAGTGGATAGAAATAGGTGAATTCTCGGCGCATTTCTTGAAGAACTCCCTCGTTGAGGGCAAGTTGCTGTTCCAGCTGGTCAGGATTACCTCGACCTAAGAAGATGTAGTCAAACATGGCATCGTTAACTTGATTCTGACTCAGTTGTTCACGATTAATGATATGCGCAATAGTGTAGTAGCTCATGTAAATCACCGAGTCAGAGAGACTTTCAATAATCCAGTCAGGATCCCAGGGTAGAGGCGTCCCCATTCCATGACGTCGTGCACATGCCTTCTCGTGTAGCCAGTCGACGACATTATGAAATTCAGCTTCAAGTTCGGTGGGTATTATTGTCATCTGATTGAGACATTGGTGGGCTGATACTTTCCATTCGGGATCACCGTAATTGATGAACCATTGGTCTTCAAAGATTTTGACAATAACCTCACCTCCACAGCGGCAATAGATAGGTCCATTTTGAAGCTCGTACATGCTCGTTGCAGATCCTGAAGCCATTAAATTCCGGGTCACAGCATCTCGTGCCTCAGAAACTGTTAGACCTGCATATTGACCCGTATTATCTTTCATGATACCTTGATGAAATTCCAGACGATATACTTCTTTAGTTGCTGCTTCAACTTTGGGATCATATTGATCAACTGCACCAATCTGGTGTAGGAGATCTACAGCAGGGAAAGGGGAATAGCCTTCCAGATGGATCAGGGATATGGGTGAAATTGCGTTGATTGTTTTCAAGGATAAGTTATAGGAAGTCAGTTGTTGAGGGGTTTTTTTCAAGTCTTGAAGAGCGATGTAATCATACGGCGCGTGGCCTGGAACAGACATGACAATCCCGGTTCCGTTATTTGGATCTACAAATGCTGCAGGTAGGATGATGATCTGTTGCGTTGTTAAGGGATTCTTGACGTATTTTCCAATCAGTGTGTGACCGGGGATCGTGCGTTTAATATGGACTGTGTACTCAAGCATTGCTAGTTTATCTGCACATTCACGGCTCATTATCCATTCTTCTTCATTCACGTCGGCAGATACATATTCGATATCAGGACGGAGCCACAGATTAGTCACGCCGAAAAGCGTTTCGGGGCGCAGAGTCCCCGTTGGGAGTTTGATATTGTCGTTGATGAGGGAAAATTTGACGAGAGTGATTTCTTCAAACTCTGGTTCGAGGTCGCCTTTTGTGTCGTGTTGACCCATTGGGCTCTCACAGCTTGGACACCAGCCAACTGGGTGACTACCTCGCGTAATCAGGGCTTTATTTTGGAGTTGATGGAATTGCCATTCAATAAAACGTTGATATATCGGGTCAACTGTCGTAAATTCACGTCGCCAGTCAATAGAATATCCAATCTCCTGCATGCCTTGTCTTATTTCGTGATGAAAATATTGTGCAATCTGAAGTGGCTCTGTGAAGGTTTTAACTATCTCTGAGGGGACATGATAAATGGTTTGGAAGTCAGTGATTAATTCAGCATCGTCCGACCGAATACGTTTTGCCATTGCGAGAATAGGGGTTCCTGTATAGTGAAAAGCCATCGGAAATAACACGTTGATGCCTTGCATTCGCTTATAGCGAGCATATACGTCTGTAATGGTGTAGGTACGGCCATGACCTACATGTTGGGGCGAGTTAGGATATGGATAAGCGACAGTCATAAAGAATTTGGGCATAGCCTCGGGGTCAGCTTCGTAGATTTGAGCGTTATTCCATGCGACTCGCCACTTCTTTTCCATCTGCGACCAATTAATCACGATTGACGTCCCTCAAATTTTGATTAATTAATTGTTTGTGGATTTCTACATTATCGTATTTCTTTTCCATTGCAGATCCACTACTATAACCGATAATGCATGAGCTTTCAATATATCAGCTAGGATTGAGCATATCTCCTGCCTGAATTGTCGCGATCTGCAGCTAGCTAGAGAGTTTTTTGGTGTATGATACTACTCTGACTGCAGATTAAAATATAGTTTTAGGGTGATTTATTGTCGATGTCAACGTCCATCGTTTACATCATCAATACTTTGAATGAAAGAGGAAGAACGGTTTACCCAAATAGAGCTCCTAATCCAGCGAGAGCCTCTTCCTCCTTTTTCTCCTCTTCTTCCTCGTCTACAGGTGCGTCTTCTTTCTTTAATTCAGCTTCGGGAGCTGGGGAGGGCGCTGTCGGAACTAATCCAGGAGCCATCTTAATAGCATCTTCGATATTCACTTCGGAGAGAGAAGCAACTAACGCTTTCACTCTTGCAGGGTCAACATCGGTTCCCGTAGCCGCGAGTACAGTAGTAAGAGTGTCCTCTTCGATTTTCGTTCCAGAAGCGTGGAGTAGGAGGGCAGCATAAACATATCGCATTATTCTTTCACCTCAAATATTGAAGCATACTCGTTTTGTTCTTCACTCAATAAACGGTGCTTTCTTTTCAACTTTTCCTATATTTAAACTTCTTTTGGGGCTGCATCCTTATTTATTTTTGCCAATTCTTGGGAGAGTGCTTGCATTTGCTGATAGGCTTTAGCTAAAATATCTATTGTTGTATCCGAAGTGAGGAATATGGTATTTATAGCAAGGTTGCGAGCATTTAGGTGAGCTAGCTGCAGAAGAGATCCGATGGTTTGTGAAGTGGGATATGATGAAGCCATTGCTAAGTTATAGGCGTGAGTCGACGCATCGGCAAATTGAATGCGGAGCGATTCTACATCGGGTAACAACTGATTGGTGGAAAAGACTAATCCATCCTCATAGGCAGCGACGACACGCAGTCCTACTTCTAAGGGTCTAACATCCAATTTAGATAAGACACTTGCCACGTTGGGTTGGATCGCATCTCCTTTACTGGCTACAGTGGTTTCACGAATCACCCACACGCTTCCCGCTTCGATTCGGGTGCGTATACCCGCGTCATTTAACTCTGAAATAGCTGGGCCAGGCGGAAGCCCCGTATTGCCTGCGTGAATAATGATGTCTTCAGGAGCAATATCACCCGCTTTTGCTGTTGCTTTAATTTTGTTTTTTTCAAGTGTAAGAGAGAGAGTGAATGGATTCATGTTGGTAAAGAGAAGAGTGTTGGATCCCTCTAAGTGCTCAGTAAGGTCTTGAATATTGGGTTTATCGCTTTGTTCGAGAGCGCGCTTGACCAAAATGTTTTTGGAAACCTTCATAAAGATCTCTGAGCGAAACCTTTTAGCCAATTCTTGGAGTTGCGCAGCACGTACTTTATTTAAACTCGCAAATGCGACGACATTGTATTCATTGATTAAATTTGAGAGATCTTCTACTCTTTGGGCTTTTCGTTTGATAGAAGCTCGTTCAAGAACTTGAGCCACTTTAATCACCTGTTTACGTTATACCGATTTCAGTCGGCGGTCCCATTGTCGTTTTTACATATGCTCCTCGGATGTTTCGAAGCCCTTTCTCAAAGCGTCTTTCGAGTCGATTAAAAACTGTTTGGATATTAGCGGCAATTTCTTTACTGTCCATCTCTTCGGTTCCAACTTTACATTGTGCATTCAATTGAGTTCGAATGCGAACTTGAACTGTTCGCCGACGTCTATCAATAAGCGTATCTATTGGAGCAGTTGGAGGAACAGGGGTAGGCATCGTGCCTTTGGGTCCTAGAATGGGTCCAAGAGCACGGCCAATTAAAGGCATAAGTGTGGTTTCAGCGAGGAAAAAGTCGAAACCTCGAACGAGATTTCGGGCCTGTTTGCGATCAGTTGTCAATCCATCAACGACGTCTCGACCAAATACTTGAGCCCCGGCCTCCTGGGCTCGTAAGGCTAAATCGCCTGTCGCGAAGACCGCGATTTTTGTACTCTGTGATGGAGGGTGAGGAAGTTCTACTAGCTCATTAAACCGGTTTTCAGGTTTTTTTAAGTCAATATCCTGTAAAGCTACGACTAATTCCATACTTTGGGTGAATCGGCGTTTCTTCGAAGTCTGCTTTGCTGCCTCCACGGCTTTCAAAATTTCTTCGATGTTGACCGGCAATGATGATTTCCCTCATTTGAGGTAGTTAAAGTGTTGGCGACTTATTTAAAAACTCATCGTAGAGTCCTTGATCGAGTTCTTGTTGAACTACAACAGGTTCTTTGCCTTCCACTGTAACGCCCATACTGGAACAACTTCCCAGAACTTCTTTGATGGCATTTCGCATATCTTTTGCTAGAAGGCTGCTTTTTTTCTGCAAGACAACTTGTACAATCTGTTCCAGATTGAGGTCGCCCACTTTTTCAGTATTTGGAGCTCCCGAACCTTTAGATATCCCTAATTCTTTGACAAGGAGGGCGGAAGTGGTCGGAATACCAACTGTCACTTCAAATTCCTTAGTCGATATGTCTACCTCAATCTTAACTGGTACTTTCATACCTGCAAAACTTTTAGTGAGGTCATTAATTCTGTTGACGACTGCTAATACATTAAGACCATACGGTCCTAAAGCGGGCCCTAGAGGGGGGCCTGCAGTCGCTTGGCCTCCACTGATCAATGCTTCAACAATTTTTACCTCGCTCATAGATGATCTGCTCCCTTTTTATTTATACAACTTTAGTTTTCTGAACTAATTTTAAATAATCAGCGTTCACGGTAATGGGCAGGGTAAACGTGGCTTCAAGTAGCTCTAATGTTGCTTCTTTTCTTACCGGGTTCACCCGAGTGATTTTAGCTCGCATTCCTTTAAAGGGACCACCGGTGATTTCCACAGTATATCCAATATCTAATTCTTCGATAATTGGTTTTGTCGTCAGATATTTTTCGAGCTCGTTAAACTGTACACGTCCTGGCACCCGTGATTTAATGTATCGAATCCCAGAAATGGCTTCTTCAATTAAATGAGGGCTGGTAGCTTCAATAAAGATGTAGCCACGTAAGGTTTCAGGTGCAAGAATTGAAATGAGTGCAAGATCTTTTGCCCGTGCTTTCACTTCCACGAGCTCCGCTGCATTTTTCTCTTGACCAGCTGTTGTCCGAACAGCGAAAAACATTGAATCAAACGATTTCTCTTCCATTGTCCTAACCCTACCCTGATGGGGTTGCCTGAAGCATGGTTGCAATAAACTTTACAATAAAGCCGATAACGCCGATAATACCAATACCCATTAATCCTATTTTGATATAAGACCATAACTCATCAAAGCTTGGTCGACCGATAAGGCGGATTAACCGTCTACAGGATGAAAGGAACGATCTAATCGGCACTTGCACACATCCAACAATACAGAATCACATGAAGCTATATCCTCTCTTTTAACTTTGCGGTTTATGTGATCTGGTGTTTGTTAAGCTTGTTGCAGCTCTTATTTGAGTAGATCTATAAAGGTTTCTCTCAAGAGACGCTGCTATTCTACGAATGCACGTCCGTACCGACCAAAAGCTTCAAGAGCAACGTTCTGTGAGAGATGGAGAGGTACCATCCGATGACGACGCGCAATTGGCTCCTTTTCCTGTGCTCGGCACTCTTGTGGGACTCGAGTTGGACGGTGGTGAAAGTCGCATTACGCGCGCGTGTCATCGCGTTACTCGCGAGTTGGGGACTTTTAGGAGAAATAATTGATGGTCAAACAATTTTGGGATCGAGTTTAATCGTAGCCAGCATATATGCTATTCAGAAAGATAGCTAGCTTACACTACGCGCATGTAATCATTCCTATTAATCACCGGAAATTTAGGAGAACATACAAAAATAAGCCTTAACGAGTCAATCTTTTTGTGAAACCTATGCATTATCATGATAGAGAACAGAAATAGATCTGATCAGTGGAAAATACAATTCTCAAGAACGCGTTTTAAAAGAGGAAATAAGTTGAAGGATTTTTTGACGCTACGGGACTGTAATCTCGCAGAATTACATGATATTTTACATCTTGCGTTGCGATTAAAGAAGGTGAAGCAGACCAATGATCTTAATGGAAAGACATTAGCCATGCTCTTCGCGAAAACATCGACGCGGACAAGAGTATCTTTTGATGTTGCAATGACTCAATTGGGTGGACACGCAATTAACTTGAAGTGGGAGGATACGAATTTTGTGAAAGGGAATTTCCGTGATGAAGCTAAAGTCTTAGGACTATATTGTGATGCTGTAATGGCACGGCTTCCTGTTCATCAACAATTAGTTGATCTTGCGGAAGGTTGTGAGAAACCAGTTATTAATGGAATGGATGACATATACCATCCTTGTCAAGCACTTGCAGATTTGCTTACTATTCTGGAAGTAAAAAAGCATTTTGATGGTCTTAAAGTCGCGTGGGTTGGCGATGGCACAAATGTGTGTAATTCTTTAATGATCGGAGCTGATATGACAGGTATGGAGATGTATATTGCTACACCTCCAGGATTTGAACCCCGGATTCAAACTTCTGCTATAGTGCTTCAAGATCCTGTGCAAGCTGCGCAAGACGCAGATGTTTTAGTCACCGATACATGGGTTTCACTTGGGTATGAGAGTGAAAAAGTCATGCGCATGCAAGCCTTACAATCTTATCAATTGAATTCGCGTCTTTTACGCGTGGCCAAAAAGGATTGTATTGTTCTTCACTGTCTTCCAGCCCAGCGCAATTATGAAATTACATCTGCAGTCCTTGATTCACCACAGAGTCGAGTTTTTCAAGAAGCGGAAAATCGACTTCACACAGCGAAAGCCCTTTTACTCCAGCTATTATCGTGCGATGTGTTATGAGCTCGCGAGGATAGCATCGATTAACAAGTTAGGTTGAAATGTAGTTAGATCACCATAATTTTGCCCAGTTCCAACAAGGATAATGGGTTTCTGAGTCGCGTGGGCAATAGAAATCGCAGCCCCCCCTTTGACATCAGCATCTAACTTGGTAAGAATGACTCCATCAATACCTATCGCCTCATTAAAAATGCGGCTTTGTTCAACTGCATCATTACCTGTTAACGCATCGACAACAAGAATTATGCCATGAGGTTTTGCAACTGCAACAATTTTTTTCATCTCATCGACCAAGTTACGATTCGTCTGCATTCGCCCTGCAGTATCAACTAATACCGTATTAATACCTCGATTCTTGGCATATTGTATCGCATCAAAGGCAACAGCTGCAGCATCTGAACCATAAGCATGCTTGATTACTCGAATACCTAGATTCTTCCCATGACCCTCCAGCTGTTCTATAGATCCAGCACGATATGTATCACTTCCAGCAAGGACTACTGAGTATCCTCGCTTTATGAAGTGGTGTGCTAGTTTCGCAATCGTTGTTGTTTTACCTGTCCCATTAACTCCCACAAAAACGAGAATTAGGGGCATGCGTTCACGTCGTTTTTGTGCGATCAAGTCAAAGAGATCAAGGTTCTGAGGGGTTTGCATGACGTCTTGCAAGGCTTTTCTGAAGACAGTGCTTACTCGGTTTTTCTTATCCTCAAAACGCCCGATCTCAGCACCTGTTAGGGTTTTCTCTAGTTCATCGCATAGCTCATCAGCGACGGATAGGGCGACGTCGTTTTCAATTAGTCTAATTTTTAGGTCCCAGAGAAGAGGTTCGAGATTCTGAGGGGTCAATTCTGTCTTCGATAATTTATCGATGACGGATCCAACTGCACCCCGTAATTTCTCAAACATGTTAGGTCTGTCCCTTAGGGACCTCCTGACTCATTTTTTGGAGTTGTTGTCGTAAAGTACTGATCCGGGTTTGTGTCTGCCCCAGTTGCTGTTCGAGACTTTCCCGCACTTTCTCGAACTCTTGGAGACGGGTGTCTAGACTTTCTTTAGCCGCATCAACTGATTTCTCCGCAGCAACATCAGCACCGATGCTCATAATCAATTTCTGTGTATCGGCAATTTTCGCTTTAACATAGGAGCCCCCGCCAATGTGAACCAGAATTTGTGTGTCGGTTTCCTCCTTTTGCATTCCCTCAAGTGTTGCATTTGCTAAGCGAAACTCATTAATCGAAGCATTCACAAGTCCTATCCTAGATTGAAGCTCCTCAAAAGTACGTTCAAGGAACTGAATCTCCATGATAAGGCGGCTTAATTGATCTTCAGGTACTGCCATGTTCTCTTCACCATTCATTTAAAGCTTTAATTACGGGATCCTCGGTTTCATCTACTGATATTTCCTGAATTGAGTTTACTTTCATGTGAATCCGTTTAACTCGATGCTGGCTTCCTAAATCCATGTAAATTTTTTCAATTGCATCCTCGGGTTTTAACGCTCGAACATCTTTTACAAAATGGGTATGATAGGAAGGACTTTGGATGATTCCTTCCACCCGAAAGATCTTGACTCGCATTTTCACGTCTCCTGGAAACCACACCGAGTCACTCATATAAATAGTGTATGCTAACTGGTCAACTGAAGAATGATCGTCGGTTAACTCTCAAATAAATTTGAGATAATCACAATCTCTGGCCCTGTTGTTGGAGGCCCAATGAGAACGCCAGAATCATTAGCAAGGAGCCCAGATGCAACGAAGGGAACTCCCCCATTTACTGTTCCTATATCCACTGGTACCTTTAATACCTCTTCTATTAGATCTCGTTCCCTATCTCGAAGTAAGGGGTGAGCTAGCACTCCTTTATTCGTTGCAGTAGCAATTGATCCTACATATGGTAAACCTGCGATTTCACCCGGAACTACTTCGACATCAAGAACATCTTGAATTTCTCGTAGCATCCGTGGTTCGTGAGCCAAGTACTTTGATGCAAGAGCGCCGTAATCATTTACCAGAAGAAGATTGCCTAATGCAGTGTATTTCCCTGGAATACGAGCAATATTTCCCCTTTCGTTCCAACTCTTTTTAATATTTGCCACTTCGTCATCAGTAACGTGTTGTGGAAGAATCATTCCATGGGAATTTGCTGCGGCAAAGATACCTAACAGCGTGGTACCACTAAGAGTAGTGTATACCAATTCACCTTTTAGTACATCGGTCAGATGCTGCGTGTTGTTACGAGGGAGTTGTACAGGAAGGAGCGTTAGAGTATTACTGGTAAGAGCATACACACCAATGTTGGGACTTCCCATCAAATCAAGTCGAGCAATAGCCAACTTATTCTCCTTTAACGAGATGTACGCTTACAATTCCATCTGTGTCTCGTGTAACCCTAACGCGAACTTTTCGGGGAAGCCCTTCGATCCCTCGACTCCAAAGGAATTCGTTTACTTCGGGTAAAATTTTCAGGTCATCTACTTTCATGTGTTTTTGTATGAAAGCCCGAACAATGCGTACTCCTTTTGGAACTCGTTTTTTAATCGGAGCGATCCATGCCTTTCTCAGGGGAATGGTATATATTCGTTCTTCAACAACGTCATCTTGATTCGAATTGGACAACCGAAATCTCTCCTAGACTTTAAGGCGCTTCCGTCGCCAACTACGTTGTTTTGGATTAACCCGGACTCGTCCCTTGGTTTTAGCGACTACCCAGACAGGGACGCTTTGACTTTGGATATTAGCTTTAATTAGACGTCTTTTCTTAGCAGTTGGTTTATTTCTTGCCATGATTAGATTCTCCGAACTTTAAATTCACGTTTTTGTGTTTGAAGGTTTCTGAGAAGCCCCTTTAATTGATCGTCAGTGATCGGAATCTTGATCCGACGAGTTTGGGCGGCTTGAATCAGTTGTAGCTCAAGCTGTTCAGCATAGGTTGGCTTCACGAGTTTAATTCGACTTAATCGTTGACGGGCTTCTGTCGTCAGAATTTGTCGGAGTACTGCTTTTTTTTGAGCATCTACAGCATGTTGTTGCTCAGTACGTTGTTGTTCGGC
>CAJIBO010000020.1_pt1 | contig 11003 bp, 7 predicted proteins | sample 9199371 | NCBI WGS metagenome assembly CAJIBO01 (sample SAMEA7708307, study PRJEB35096) | sediment metagenome | biome: marine neritic benthic zone biome [ENVO:01000025]; feature: sediment [ENVO:00002007]; material: shallow marine sediment [ENVO:03000034] sea grass bed [ENVO_01000059] ... | reverse complement strand
GTCCATCGACTTGGAGCGCAGCAGTTCCTGGCCGGCGTGCATGAACGGCACACCCTGGCCCAGCAACAGGATTGCGTTGCCTACATTTTGAGCCCGAACGCGATCGGCCGTGGTCGTACCCGCCGGGTGCTTGTACTGCGAAATGTCCCACAGCGTTTCGCCGTCGTGCGACGCAACGTAGTTGACTATCTCTTGCGGATCGGCCGTATAGCCTGCTCCGATGTCAACAACCTTTGAATAATCAGTAATGGGTAAGAGTTCCCGATATCTCCAGAGATTGCGAGGACGAGATTGGAAGCTTCTTCGGTTAACATGGATGAGATTATAATTATAAGCGACTTCAAGTGGTCCAAAGCACTCTTCACAAATGTAGCGCTTAGTTGGCGGATAGGATGTGCCGCATTCACGACATTGGAGTGTGAAATTCGTAGTCAAATCAAACCACACATATAACAGTGTTATCTGCTGGTTTGCGTTAAGATATATAAAGTTTTGCATAATCTATTGTTAGAATATTACTATGAGAAATATTTCGCAAGTGCGTAGATGTTTTGCGCGCATTGGCCACTCGTTATAACGTGGCTTTACGGTTATTTGTTGGGAAGTGGTTGGGCGTGCTGATAGAGGGGGTCATGGATCACGATGTGACCGCACTTTTCACAATACTGATGATCGGGAGGCAGTAAGTGTCTACATTTCCTACAGATTCGAACTAGAAATCCCATAGGTATCACATCGTCGCTGAAATAGTCATGGATCTGTGGGTAGTTAGCTCGGGGCTTCATTGATGTTGTAACACAGGGAGGCAGGAAGGAGGTAGCATCTGCACTGCCCTGCTAATGGTGGCTTTGGTGTGGTTTGGTTTTAATCTTGATAGCGGATTCAAGGCTTGTTGTGAATACAGGTATGGTTATAACGCTTTTATATAAACACTTGTGTATGTATGTGTACATTATAAGCGCGCGTTGATTGGCTATAAAGCTTTAAGACGGTCTCCAGAATTTTATTGAGTAACTTGTCTTTATTAAATTGGCGAGGCTGGCTGCTCGGAGTGTTTCTTGGAGGCTTAACGACGATTCACTTTTTAGTAACCATTTTGGGGATTGTCCTAATCTTGTTGGTGCCTGAACGCTTAGCTGTCAGTGGCTATTGGGCGACTCGGCGTCAGATTTGGCTTTGGAGAGAGAATGATTTCGGTATTATGTCTGCAGCCTTAGGATGTTCTCTTCTTATTTTTTTCCTTCGATCGTAATCCGGTATCCTTGGTAGAATGTCAGACATATGTTACAGGATCGAAAATTGAATTAAGATGGAGGTATTAAAACTCTCACTATCTGTTTTTGAACGCGATATGTGGTGGCTATAAAGTCAATGATATTGTTAATTTCTTGATCCGAGTATTGTTCAGTTAAGTAATTAATAGCAGTTACCTGTAATTCAGATGGGGGTAAGGTTTTATACTTCTCTCTGCTAATGCGTCCGACGACGACTACTTCAGCGATATCTGATTTTCTTAACAGCAGTTTTCCCTGTCGACGAGCACTTATGATTCGTAGTTTTTCAGGAGATGTGATAGTTGTATACGCAATAATTTGTTTTCCATTAATTATGCATGTTCTTTCATCAGCTGGACAAAAATTTCTGAGATGTCGTGCTTGAAGTCAGGAATCATCAAGATGAATGTAATCCAGAACTATCACTTCATTGTGTTTGGAATGTTAATAAGATCGTACAGCCATTCACTACGTATACTAGATTCGTCCTTAAAATAACGAGTTATACCAAACAAGTTATTTTAGCTTAATATTATAAGTTGACGTACTGAGTATGTCATCAAGCCCGTTCCATCTGCCTTTAGTATTCGCTCTTCCTAATGTGTGATGAGCTTTACAATGACACTGTGGGTTTCGATGATCAGGACATTGAGTAATAAGCTGTCGTATAGCGGCTAGATGTGTAGGATTCACGTAATATCCGCGATGTGTTACTGATTCTCGATAAAGGGAACCTCGTCTTGATTCTTCATAAACAGCGAGTCCCGTGAAATCACATTGTGAACATCCTGTTATTTGTACGGAAATTTCGTCAGAACGACTATCCGAAGGCAATTCGATGCTTGAAATAATCTTTAAGCTACTAGAGCTACACTTTGGGCATATCAAAGGGATATCTAACGCCTCCAAGATGTTGATAATAACGCAGTTCCTTAATATTAAGTTCCATACGCGTCTCTCTTGATACCTTGAGAACACTACTCAGGAGAGCGCGTGTAGCTACCTACTTTGAAGCTGGTCTCAAACGCGCGTGGGATGGTAATTCTTATCAGATCATTTTCTTCTTATTCTTCTCTCAGGAAGTTAGTGCAATCCCGACATTTATCGAGTTCAATCGAGTTGTGTTGGGGGCATCCTTTTACCATGCCTGTCGTCATAGCAACATACGGGTTAATGGCTGGAGAGCGCTTGCAACGAATAACTGTCAAACATTTTCACCTCCTTAAAATCTTACAATTGGGGCATTAAATTCATATATATACATACACTTTCTATTTTAATAGGTTTTTTATAGCAATCAAATTCAATAATAATTAACTTAGAAATGGCGTGCAATTTCTATTACATACATCCTCTGAAAATAGTTTCAAGGCATTGATACGAGGGCACGCGCGCGTTAGTCCACAGAGCTAACAAGCTTCCACTTGTTTTCAATACGCGCGCGCACGTAATAAACCAGTGATTCCGGATGACAAAAATGCTTGCTCGCGTTTTCTCAAAGAATGACTTTTAATTTTCCTCTCTAATGATAGCTAGTTAGCTAACTATGATAAATTGAGTTGAGAAACGATTGATTGATTACTCCAAGTGGTATCGCCCCTTAGTCTTGGGACGTGAGTGCATGGCTTCATCTGGACATCCTCAAGCTACCTTAGCAGCAATTCAGGTGCTGAAACGAGGGGGGAATGCTGTGGATGCGGGTGTTGCGATGGGATTGTGTCTCAATGTAATCCAACCGGATTTCACGAATTTTGGAGGCGTCGCGCCCATCATGATTTATTTAGCATCCGAAGACACTGTTGTTACAATTAGTGGACTTGGCACATGGCCTCGAGCGGCATCCATTAAACTCATTCAACGTCGGGGAGGAGTGATTACCGAGGATGGGTTCCTGAGTTCTATTGTTCCTTCAGCTCCAGATGCCTGGATCACAGCACTGGATCACTATGGCACAATGGGCTTCACGGATGTCGTTCACCATGCCCTTGATTTAGCGCAACACGGGTTTCCTGCGTATACCCTATTTATCAATAATCTACAAAATCGATCGAAATATCATCAGTGGGAATCCACACGACGCGTATTGTACCCTTCAGGGACCATTCCTCGACTAGGAGAATTGATCATTCAACAGGATCTTGCGCGTACCTTCAAGCACTTAATGCGAATCGAGCAACAGCACCGTCACCAAGGTCGACATCGGGCATTTCAAGCAGTTCGTGACGCATTTTATCAGGGATCGATTGCAAATAAATTGGTAACTCATGTACAAGAACAAGGAGGCATCTTGACTGAGGAAGATTTAGCGCAGTTTCATGTGGATATTGAAGCGCCGGTGAAAACGTCTTATCATGAGGTTGAAGTATATTGTTGTGGGCCCTGGTGTCAAGGCCCGGTAAACGCGATGACCTTGAATATTCTTGAAGGCTTTGAACTTCGGAACATGAGACATAATAGTGCGCCTTACATCCATATCTTAGCATCCGCGTTAGACCTCGCTTTTGCAGATCGCGAACGTTTCATTGGTGATCCCCGATTTGTTGATGTCCCAATCAATGATTTGTTATCAAAATCTTATGCTGCAGCCCGACGAAAGCTCATTCAACACAATCAGGCATGGGGTCAGATGCCGCCTTCTGGAAACCTTCGCAGCTCCTCATCAGTTGTTAATGACCCTGAAGCTTTGCCTCACACTACTAACACCACTCCGCAGGATACAAGTTATGGCTGCGTAATTGACTCGGAAGGGAACGGGTTTTCCGCAACTCCCAGCGATGGGGGACGACTTGTGCCCGGACTTGGAATTGTGGTGTCACCTAGAGGGACCCAATCTTGGCTAGATCCCAAACATCCTTCGGCTGTGGAGCCGCGAAAACGTCCTCGATTAACACCTAATCCTGCTCTCGCGTTAAAAGATGGAAGACTCTTCATCATTTTTGGTACACCAGGCGGTGACTCCCAACCCCAGACGATGATTCAGCTTCTAGTGAATATTATCGACTTTCAAATGACAGTTCAAGAAGCCATAGCGGCTCCCCGTTTTCGAAGTGAAAACTTCCCCAATAGTTTCTGGCCTCACACTTACTTTCCCGGACGTTTAAACATAGAAAGTCGAGTTTCATTGAAGACACGAACTAAATTACAACAAATGGGGTACGATGTCCATCACTATCCTGAGTTAACTTGGAACTGTGGAGGCGCCTGTGCAATTCTCGTTGATTCTGACCATGGAGTTCTCATGGGCGGTGCAGATCCGCGACGCGAATGTTATGCGTTGGGGTATTAGCGCGGGTCGTCACATTCAGTAAAGACGAGGAGTATCGGATCCAGCTAGCTAAAAACTAAAATAAGCTTTGTCGTGTAGTGTGAATGACCTGTGATTGATTTCTCGTACTATATCCTCTAGTTTGATGAGAGTTGACATTTAATGCCCGAGCTGCCTGACATAGTGCTTCTCGCGAAAAGCATGAATGACGCTCTCGTTAATCGAACAATTATCAATGTCCAAGTTAATCAGCCTAAGGTTTTAAATCAATCTGTTGAAGCTTTTCAAAATGCGATGACTAACTCTACTTTCTTCGGTTTTCGTCAACGAGGCAAGTGGATTCTCGCAACATTAACTAACGACTGGATTCTGGCTTTTAACTTGGGTATGGGGGGCGCAATCCGTTTACATTCTGCGCATGATGAACCTAATCCTAGACAAGAACGAGTTATCTTCACGCTCGATACCAATGAACAGCTCTGGATCCGTTTTTGGTGGTTTGGGCACGTTCATATTGTACCATCATCCAAGCTGAGTGACCATCCCCAACTTGGGACTCTAGGAATTGAACCCCTCTCAATCGCTTTTTCTCTCGATACTTTAACATCTATGCTCCGAGGTCGGCGAGGACGTATTAAAAACTACTTATTGAATCAACGATTCATTGCAGGAATTGGCAACGTCTATGTCCAGGATATTCTCTGGTTAGCGGGGATTCACCCGATGCGGAAAGCCCATTCACTAGCACCAAATGAAATCCGCCTTCTGCATCAAGCTATCCAACGAGGTCTCCGCATAGGCATCACCAATGGGCCTGGTCCCGGTGAACAAGATCTCTGGGGTAATCGCGGTCGCTGGAACAAGGTACCTGAATTCCCATTCATCGCATATCGAACAGGTCAAGCATGTCCAAAGTGTAACGTTCCCATCGAAGAAATTCGCGTTAGTAATACAACCAGTTATGTATGTTCTCACTGCCAAATATGAGATAATGTAATGCCACTGTGTCAAGGATAACTCTATTTGATCGTAACGGAGGATTAATGGTATGCGCATTGAACAGATCTCCACGCAACGATTTACTACTCATCACAAGTTTACTACCATCGATCACGAGATTCCATGGTCCCAGTTACTAGTTACAATTACGACGGACAATGGTCTACAAGGAACTGGTGAGGCATGGTGGGGGCTCTCTATTAATCCCGTTGAAAGCGCCATCAACGATGCGTTAGCGCCACTGCTGATTGGGGCTAATCCTCAAAGAATTGAAGGGCTATGGCAGAAGATGCATCGATATGCATATCGTTATGGAACAGAAGGAATTCTTCGATGTGGCTTAAGCGCCCTCGACCTTGCATTATGGGATCTTCATGGCAAGCACCTTGGTATACCCGTTGCAGAATTATTAGGTGGACAAGTCCAGGATCGCGTGAAAGCCTATGCTAGTCTTATTCATCTCGGGAATGAATCATGGATTCGAGCTGAAGTAGCACGGGCGGTGGACGCGGGGTTCAAAGGCGTTAAATTACATGAGTATGACGTCGATATGGTCCGTGTTGCACGGGAAGTAGTGCCAACGGATTTTCCAATCATGCTCGATGTTGCACCTTTTCACTGGACACCCCGTGAAACCGAAGTGAACGCTGATCAATTATCCAAGTGGAATCTCTGTTGGCTTGAAGAGCCTATCTGGCCAATGCAAGATCATCAAGCGATGGCGCGGATTCGTCAACATGTCTCTGTTCCTTTTGCTGCAGGAGAAAACGAGTACACTCTTCAAGGCTTTCATCGTTTAATGACAAGTGGTGCTATTGATTATGTGCAACCTGAGATCACAAAGATCGGAGGATTATCGACAGCCCGAAAGATCGCCGTGCTCGCAGAATTGCATAATCTTCCTATCTGCCCCCATGGGTTCCGGATAGGACCTGCATTATTTGCAAACATTCACTGGGCTCTTACTCATGTTAACATGGAATGGCTTGAAATCCCCCTCCTCCCCGAGCACGCGGTCCTTCCACCAGGAGTTTACCACCCCACACTTGTCGATGGAGAGGTTACATTACCCTCAGGACCCGGACTCGGACTTCAGGTCATATAGAAACTATTGCCCTTAAAACTACGAACTGCTTCGCATGAGTCGAAATATCAACAACGTTAGAAGCTAGGATATCTTTGAAGCGCAATGGCTTCAGGGATACCATTCACTTTGTTTCCATTGCAATGCAGCTTCTGTGTCTCTATTGGGCGTAAACGCGTGGATTACATTGGATATTTCCTCACCGATTACATTGATCTTTGAGGAATCACCCACACCTAGTTGTTCTTTATTCGCATAGTAGAGATATCCGATATCTGAAGGATCATATCCCATAATCTGCGCCATGACAGTGTCTGCTGCAACATAATCCGCACCCGCTACAGCAACGCCAAGGTTAACAGCATCCCCGTTGACCGGACCTTCTCCTTCCATACCCACAAATCCATCGATGACACTCAGACTTGGTGGTACATGCTTGATGAGTCGTATCAAATTTCGATTAAACACTTTATACATCTCTGGACGCTTTACTGGTTCAACGCTATCGATCATACGCACGTTAGCATGAAGGCGCGGACTACCATGCATTAAAGCCTTATCGTATCCCACGAGACACCCCATCATATTCTTCATGGAGAGTGTGACTACCGCAGTTTCATGAGTTTTAGGCACAGCTAACGAAATACGATACCAATCCTCCATCGCAGTCTGTGAGATTTTCGCATCAACTTCATGACGATCGACGTCAAGTAATTTAATCGTATGATTTGCATCACGATTGAAATCCACAAATGTAAGACTGGGATATTGCTGTTGCAACGATAAATACCCATAATTCTTGAAACCCTGGCGGGTATCTTGAAACGCACTACTTTCCCCCACAATAACTTCTGCAGGAGCTTGTTGATAGACAAAGTCAAGAACGGCTCGGATTGCATCGATATGTGTCGCGCATAGAGCACGTTCAATATTAACCATGTTAGGCTTGATTAAGATGCGTTGTCCACGAATCTCTTTCTCAATTCTGCTCTGAATTAATTGTAACGATGATGTAACTGTTGAATATCGATCCTGTTCCTTGGCGATAGCAACACGAGTCACTGGGTTCACTCCGTGGCTATTCCGATCACAGACCCCGTTTATAAATCTAGCTCAACTAGCTTATTTCAGCTACCAGTTCGTGAATGCACCATCATCCCGCTGCAGGTAAGGAGGCCATCCTGTCAGAGAGACTTGACGTGTCTCAGCGAGAGCTTCATCAAAATCAACACCCAAACCCGGCGTATCAGGGGCGAAAGCAAACCCCTCTTCCCAATTAATTTGCGTCGGAAAGAGATCCATTGCGAAGCTTCCGGGGCGTCGAGGCATCTCTTGAACGCCAACATTCGAAGAGGCCATACACAGGGCGACACACGCTGCAGCACTCACCGGTCCTAAGGGATTGTGTGGAGCTAAATCAATATAATGGGTCTCGCACCAGTGGGTGATCTTTAATGCTTCAGTTAAGCCACCGACAATACAGAGGTCAATACGAGCATAATTAATAAGTTCCTCTTCAATGACTTGTCGAAATGCCCATTTTGAGGCCCATTGCTCTCCAGCTGCGATGGGTAGTGACACATGGCGCGCAAGAGTGCGATAACTACTTGGATTCTCAGAGCGTAAAGGATCTTCGATAAAAAAGGGTTTATACGGTTCAACAGCCTTACACAGGGCGATCGAGTGGGCAGTATCTAATCGAGTATGGACATCAAAACAAATTTGGATCTCAGGACCTACTGCATCTCGCACTACCGCCATCTGCTCTTCAGCAAGCCGAATTGACTTCACCGGCTCGAGTAGCCCCTTTGTCCCACGATATTCCAACATCCCTCCCGTCTCTGGCTGTCCCCAGCGCACGAATTTCCACCCATCACGCACTGCTTGCACGCAGTTCTCAACGAGTTCTTCCGTCGTACGCCCTTGAGTGTGGGGATAACACACTACTTTGTCGCGAACCGGACCACCCAGTAACTTATACACCGGAAGACCAAGAGCTTTGCCTTTGATATCCCATAACGCAGTATCGATCCCGCTGATAGCACAGGAATATACTTTTCCAGCTGGAAAGAAACTTCCACGAAACATATGCTGCCAAAGACGTTCGGTGCTGAATGGATCTTGTCCAATCACAATCTCACTAAGGTGCTCAATCGCTTTTTCTATAGCTGCACCCCACCAACGAATACCCACTTCACCGAGCCCATAAATGCCTTCGTCAGTCTCTACTTTCACAATAAAGTACGATCTCTCCTCTGAATCTGCAACACAATAACTCTTGATATCTGTAATTTTCATGATACTCACTTTCCACACTTTATCGCTGTATCATTTAATATGATCAACTACATAAAACTTTAAACAGCCATTAACCCTCTTCATCCACGATCCTTACCTTGCGCTCTTTCCAGAATATAGAAAATGTCTAACCATAACCAACCGAGCCTCATAACTAAACAATATAAACAAGTTCTCCTCTCTCGTAGGCGTTCTAGGTGAAAAGTATGCGTGCTTTCGTTTTAATCACAACCGAAATTGGTGCTATGGAACAAGTATTACAGAACTTGAAGAAGATTGATTGCGTGATTGAAACCTACTTGCTCTATGGAGTCTATGATATCATCGCCATTGTCAAAGCAGATAATATGCGGCAGATAAAAGAAGTTATCAGCTGGAAGATACGACAGATTGATCACATCCTCACATCTCAAACATTGATCGCAATGGATGTACTCTGACCTTATTCGAAGCAATACCACGTCATCACGTGGACCACGCGCGGATACTTGAACCTATATAGTCAATCCTTCAGCTCTAAGGTGGAGAATATGGGAAAAATGAGGTTTGCGATTACGCCGCCTGGGGATCTTTATAGTACGGAAAATCTAACCTTAATGAGTCAACTCGGATGCTCGGATGTTATTGGTTATGGACCCAAGGGGGAATGGTGCAGTACTGCCGATTCGGAAATCTGGGTACATCGCGATCTATCTCGCATCAAGCAGCGTGTAGAATCCTTTGGGCTAAGACTTGATGTTCTCGAGGATGGTCCTTTGATTCATAAAATCATGTTGGGGTTATCCGATCGGGATGAGCAGGCCGAGCATTTTTGTAAGTCCCTTGAAAATCTCGCAGCAGCCGGCATCCGCGTAATCAAACCTCAACATATGCCACCGAATTGGAATAAAATCATGACCACTCAATTCAAGCCGACAAGAGGTGGAGCTATCTCCCGCGTCTTTGACTACAGACAGGTCGAGACCCAGTCACTCACAGGATATCGCGTCATTCGTGAAGATGAGATGTGGACAAATCTCGCATATTTTCTTAAAAGTGTTCTGCCCACCGCGGAAAAAGTCGGCGTTCGCATTGCTTTACATCCTGATGACCCACCAATATCTCCCATTCAAGGCTTCGCTCGTATTCTGCGAAGTATTCAAGCCTTTGATCGAATGCTGAACCTCGTTCCTAGTGATAATATTGGGCTTCTCTTCTGTCAAGGGTGTTTTGCAGAGATGGGAGTTGATATCCCGGCTGCCATCCGACACTTCGGGAAACAGAATAAGATTTTCTTTGCTCATTTTCGCAACGTGAAAGGCGCAGTCCCCGTGTTTCAAGAAACCTTTCATGATGATGTCTCACACAAGACGAACATGTTTCAGGCTATGCTAGCGTATTATGACTCAGGCTTTAGAGGGCCTATGCGACCAGATCACGCACCACACATGCAAGGGGATAACCATTTTGAAGGCGCTCTTCTGGGCAAGATCTTAGGCTTAGGTTATATGAAAGGGCTCGCAGAAAGCATTGAGAATATGGAATAATTATCACGATAACTGGACAACGTGCGCGTGAGCTAATATCTGACTGCACTGATTATTTCACGATCGATACCGGAATTGAAGAGAGACGTGCAGGTGATTCAGCGATTGCGCCAATGGGGTTTCCATGTTGAGGGAAAGTTTGTATCACAATTAATGTCCGGTTGCCTTTCAAGACCTCGTCGAGGATAGCTGGTACTGAGTCTCCAACGACATGTTTCTTCTCAACGATATGCCCTAGCTCCATGAAATGGGTTGTTCGTCTACGCGCGTGCGTTTTTTAAGAGGGAAAGAATGTTATTGTTCTGTGAGGGCTATGATTCAAAATAGCGTTTGGTTCAATTATGCTAACTATTCTTTGGTAGAAAATGCTTTGATCAGGGGTACTGAGGGAGCTGCATGAAGGGATTCTCGTTTCCGCTACGTAAACAAGCAGTAATAGCTAGTCAAGGAATGGTCACTTCTAACCATCTTCTCGGTAGTCTCGCGGGAGTAGAGATATTGAGTGTAGGCGGGAACGCGGTGGATGCTGCGGTCGCTACTCTTTGCGCCTTGACTGT
>CAJIBO010000176.1_pt1 | contig 11034 bp, 11 predicted proteins | sample 9199371 | NCBI WGS metagenome assembly CAJIBO01 (sample SAMEA7708307, study PRJEB35096) | sediment metagenome | biome: marine neritic benthic zone biome [ENVO:01000025]; feature: sediment [ENVO:00002007]; material: shallow marine sediment [ENVO:03000034] sea grass bed [ENVO_01000059] ... | reverse complement strand
TTCTACAAACAATTCATGAAGGTATCGCGAAACATAAGATTCAGTTATTTTCATTTGAATACATGGATGATAAAATTATGAGATGTATGGGTAAAAGAAATATGCTGTTGCTCTTACAAACAGCCGGAACCAAGGATGACGCAAAAGAACAAGCAGAACAAGTCGTCGCGATTTTAAAGTCTATGAACCCGATTGAATTAAAATACACCAACGATCAAGCTGAAGCCGATAAATTATACACTGAGAGACGAAGCGCTTTAGGTGCATTAGCTAAAGCAGATAGAGGAAAACCGGTGATCGTTCAATTTGATCCAGTCTTACCCTTACTAAAGTTAACTGAAGGCATAAAGAAAATGCGTGAATTAGCTCAGAAAGAAGGCCTGGAGCTTATCATCTATGGACATGCAGGCGATGGTAATCTACATCCAAGTTTCATTGTAGCAGATGATTTTAATGAAAAGATAAAAACCAAAACAGTGATTCGCGAATTTGATGCGTGGGTAGAAGAACAAGGAGGCTGTTATAGTGGCGAGCACGCAGTCGGATTCTTTCTAGGTCGTGATCAAGGAGAAATGCGCGGAATAAGCCAATACTTACGCAAAATAAAATCAGCTTTTGATCCTAACGGCATCATGAATCCAGGTAAAGTAGTGGATGTGACAGAACCTTCAATTAAACTTGATCCTGTGAAGAACACATATGAAGAAATCGCACAGCTCTGTATATTATGCTCAAAATGCCATTTGTGTAAAAACGATAGCCCTGAATTCAAAACAATACCCATGGAACACAACACTATTCGAGGACGAATTAGCATGATTGATTCAGCAACTCGTGGAAAAATCCCTTTCGCTGCAATTAAACCCTTTATTGAACAAATGCGTCCCTGGACTAAAAACATGAATTGTCCTACATACATAAAAGAAGAAATGCCTAAACTCCTCGATCTCACTTTAGCGCGCGCGTATTAAATGAACTCAAGGAAAAAGCATACTTATCGGTGCGCGCATAAACGCATGACATACTAAGTGGTTAGCAGTTCAGATTTGTGAATCGAATACCGGAAAATAATCATTTCTGTCATATACCTAAAGGTTAATAACTTTCCATGTAACCAATGAACCCACTCTGGAATATAGCGATGAATGAACAATGCCACGTTTTAAATCTACATCAGAGATAATTAAAATTTCAAAAGACAAAGATCATATCCGCAATGCCGGAATCATTGCCCACGTTGATCATGGTAAAACGACTCTAACCGACAGTTTACTTGCTGCTGCAGGTCTCCTTTCGCCATCGATGGCCGGAACCGCTCTCGCTCTCGACTATTTAGAGGAAGAGCAAAAACGACAAATGACGATCAAAGCAGCAAATATCACATTATATTACGAACGCACCGATGCAAATTATTTAATCAATTTGATTGATACCCCAGGCCACGTCGATTTTACCGGACGTGTCACCCGATCATTACGAGCAATAGATGGTGCAGTGGTAGTCGTGGATGCCGTTGAAGAGGTAATGGTGCAAACCGAAACTGTTACACGGCAAGCTCTTGAGGAACGGGTACGTCCTGTTCTCTTTGTTAATAAAATTGACCGATTAATTAAAGAATTAAAACTTCCTCCCGAAAAAATCCAAGATAAATTAGGGAGAATTATCCGCGACTTTAATCAACTCATTGAAATGTATGCAGAACCTGAGTATCGTGAAATTTGGAAAGTCAGTCCATTAGGAGGAACCCTCGCATTTGGATCTGCCAAGGATCGTTGGGGATTAACTCTACAAATTGCTCAAGAAAAAGGCATCCAATTTAATGAAATTGTTGCGGCATATCAAGAAAATCGTGTCGAAGACCTTGTCAAAGCAGCTCCAATTCACATTTCCATTCTTAATATGATTACGAACTACATGCCTGCGCCACATATTGCCCAAAAATATCGAGTACCCAAAGTCTGGAGAGGAGATATCAATTCTAAAGTAGGGCAAGCAATGCTTAACTGTGATGACGACGGACCCGCCGTAATGAGTGTCATTAACGTCAACGTTGACCCCCAAGCTGGTGTCGTTGCTACCGGTCGTTTGTTTTCAGGGACGTTAACGGAAGGCAAAGCTGTTCATTTAATCAACAACAAATCCGATGCTCGAACGCAACAAGTGTGCATATATATGGGCCCATACCGAGAAATTGTCGGAACCTTAACCGCCGGCAATATTCCTGCACTACTTGGTATTTCAAACGCGCGAGCAGGAGAAACGATATCTACTGAAAAAGACACTGCTCCATTTGAAGCCTTAACTTATGTCACTGAACCCGTTGTAACAATCGCTATTGAACCGAAATATAGCCGAGATCTACCCAAACTCATTAATTTGTTACGGAAACTATCCATTGAAGATCCCAATCTGGTCACTTCGATCAATGAAGAAACTGGTGAATACCTCATCTCGGGGATGGGCCAATTGCATCTCGAGATCGCACAAACTTGGATCGATAAAACTGGTTTAGAGACTATCACGTCGCAACCCATTGTCATGTATCGAGAAAGCATTCAAGCTTCAACCGAAGAAATCGAAAGTCGATCGCCAAATCGTCATAATCGTCTATTCATGTCTATTGAGCCTTTATCCTCTGAAGTAGTCGATCTAATCCTGAAAGGAGCAATTCGTGATGGGATGGATCAAGCTGAGCGTACTCGTCTGCTCCGACAACACGGTTGGCCCACAAACGAAGCACGAGGAATATGGGTCGTTGATGAAAGAAATAACATTTTTACCAACATTACCCGAGGGATACAACGTCTCGATCAAATAAAGGGATCAATCACGATTGGATTCGTTGATGCCATGGTAGCGGGTCCCTCGGCCGGTGAACCTGTTCGTGGAGTTAAAGTAAAATTACACGATGCTTCAGTGCATGAAGACCATGTTCACTTCGGTCCAGGTCAAATGATTCCAGCTACTCGTGCGGGGATCTTTGCCTCAATTCTATCCGCGCAACCAGTGGTTCTCGAACCATTACTGAAGATCAATGTGAAAGTTCCGGTAGAACAAGTAGGCATTATCACGAGTGTAATCGCACAGAAACGAGGCCGAGTCCTCTCAATAGATCAACGAGATTATATGACTTACATCATAGGCGAACTCCCTGCATCCGAAACCTTTGATTTATCCGAAACCATTCGAGGAGCTACTGGTGGACGAGCTTTTTGGGGAACAGAATTTTCGCGATGGGAACGAGTCCCCAAAAAATTACTACCGGATTTGATCCGACAGATACGTGAACGAAAAGGTATGAGTCCACAACCCCCAAGACCACAAGACTTGCTGAGATAAACGCGCGCGCATCCAAAACTTAGCTGACGCGTGCTAGGAAGTAACAAGAGACAACAGCACACAACAATAGACCTGTAGAAAATAACTTTAAATGGTCCTCTATTCACACAAATAGTACGACTTCGGTAAGCGGCTGTGGTCTAGTCTGGTCTAGGACAGGAGCCCCCCAAGCTCCTGACCCGGGTTCAAATCCCGGCTGCCGCACCACGAGGTATTGTATTTACAATTTCTGAATGGAGTTTCGGGTAATTAGTGTAAAAAGAGTAAATTTCATCTGAATGGTGTTGTGAGCGATCTAGTGTTTAATCACTGCTCTCTATTCTTGGAGCAAGATAGTATTGTAGTTTACCTTGATGAGGTAATTCAAAGTTTAATCGGAGTGGCATATTGTTCGAGAATTCAATCGTTACGATATCGGACACTGATGATGCAGCTTTTACCATGTCGGAAAGGTAGTTCAATCCAAACATCGCTTTAGAATTCTCCTGAACATCCAATCCAAGTAGCTCTTCACTATCTTTCTCGATGACGATCTCGACGCTACCGACATCACCTGAAGCTTGCATCGTAAACTCAGTGTCAGTACTTTGAAAGATGATATAATCACTAACTGTGGCTGCATCGTTGATTGCATCTCTGATGCTATTAGTGGTAATTTTAACAGATGATTGAAATGTGATTTTTGGTGAAGGGACTTCTTCACTCAAGGCTTCGAGGGTCTTCATTTTAAATGTTCGTAAATATTTACTTTTTAAAACCATTATGAGTTGTGCTGTCTTATCATCAAGTTCAAGTACAAGAGATTCATCAGCATTGACTCTTCGTAACAATCGCAACATCTCATTGATATTGATACAAAGCTTAAGTGGTGTATCACAAGCGTATTCATCAAACATTTCACTTGGCCATTCAAAATCAACCATAGCCACGTGCGAGGGATCCATTGCTCGTAATGTTATTCCTTGATCGTTCGCATCAAAGTTCGCTTCGTCTACGAGTGTAGCAATTGCATTCAATAAATTCTTCCATAACCGTGCGTTAATCATTCTCACTTTAAACAATCTAATTCTCCTTTTCCGTTGATATCTGAGGTTTTAGGCACTTTCTCTCCATGTGTAATTGCATTTAGTACAACGTAAGAATTGAGTTGTGGATTCATCAGCTCCACGGGTTTGGACCATCCACCAATATGCTTCTTGATGTCCACATTTCGGGCATTCAGTTCGTGTCGTAGGCAGTGTTCTTATTTTTGATTCTTCTTCACCTATGACTGTAACGATATCTTCTCTTGATTGTGTAATAACTTTGGATGGTTTCTGCTCTTCTTCTAAGCTTTGTATGTAACCACATTTTGGGCAAACTAATTCTTTCACGACTTCTGATTCTGAAGCTCGATGAGTAAGGACTAGACGTGACTCACATTGAGGGCAAAATTCCATTCTTATTCACCCAAAATTTGAATCAAAACAATAATATCTAAAAATTTAAATCTTTTCATCAATCGGCTCCAGTGAATGATTAATAGCCTGTATAATCTCAAGTAGGACTTTCGAAAAAGCTTCGATAGGGTTTTGAGCTTCACTTTCAAGAATCTGCAGCAATTCAGATAAAGAAATAATCTTTGTAATCCAAGCATACATAACCAATGCTTCCACGGCATTGGCTTGATCATGTCTATCGATTCGATGGGGTAATAATTCTCTGAGACCCGATTTTTTTAAGGCAGTTGAAAGAGTTAAGCTTGAGACGCGAATATTCTGAGGTTGCTTCATTGTGTTAGAAACTGCGAGGGAAAAAATGAAGTTCACTAACGCATCTCCAATTTTTGCTAAATCCTTGTCTAAAAGAACTTCAGTTAGTGAAGAATAGTTCTTTCGAAAAGTTACATGCATGAATAATCCTCAAAAAAGCTAACTAATCCTTAACCTCGTTTCTTGTTGATGTTGGGTATTATTTAATTTACCTAAAGCTGTATTTCTTGAATACATCGTATTTTTAGAATACGTACTTTTTTATAAAGACTAATATATGTTCAGTCGCAATCGTGTAAAGTGATATCAGAAATTCAAGAAGCTTATTATCTCATCCAAAAGTCGTTCAAGTATGCTTAATACTTAGTATGTTAAGATCATTGACTGAATTAGAATATCGACTAAGAGTTGATGTAAATCACAATAATAATAGATGACGCTGGAAATGGGGACTTGCTCTTAGGAGTAGTCATAGGTGTATATCAAAGCGATAATGATGTCTTCACGTATGATATCATCAATGTCAAATACTTCCAGTTTCCTCTCTTTAAAAAGAAACTCTATTTAAAACGAGCATCTGAGATTATATTCTCTCTCTTAAAGAAATTTCATTTGAAGCCAAATGAATCGATAATGGTCTGTAATAGTTATCTTTTTGATACAGCTGTTGAGAATCTCATAAAGAAATACGGAAAAGATCAAATTCAGCGAATAAAAGTAACGGGAGAACCGCAATATCTCACTGAAACCTCGTATTTGGATGAGATTAGAAACTTGGGATACAAACCCCTTACCAACCGAGAATCAAAACGAGCTAAAAGTTTTTTTCACATGATGAACTGGCTGAAGAAAAATCCTGATAAAATGAAATATGCAAAGACAGGTTGGCCACGTCTCTCAAGATATCATTTATTTAGATCGATAAATCACTAAATGGTATTACTGACTAACTAAAGTGTAAAAGTAACGCTTATTTTTAACTGGCCGTATAAATAATACGCTTAAGCTAGCACCACAGCAATTCCATCGCTATGCATTAATCTATTGTATGTGCCTGTTGAAGGTCAGCCAATACACGTTATCCCTGAGTGATATCATATGCCTGTTGAAGACTTTCTCCTAGAGAATGAAAAAATATTATACAATAGTCCAACGAAAATTGAATATCAAGATAACTATTTCGAGTTTTATTTAACTGATCAACGATTAATGTGGTATAAAAGAGGAGGATTCTTCTCAAAGTCTGACACTATGATTGCAGAGAGAATCGACACAATACTAGAGATAAAATATGAAGAAAAAGGATTCCTCACCAAAAAAGGAGCAATACATCTTGTAACATCTCGCAAAACACTTGACTTCTCCAGTTCCATCGAAACCATCAAAGCTATATATCAAAAACTCCAAACCTTTCTCATTGAACCGACTTCTTCAGTAAAAACGTGTCATTTTTGCGCTAAAGACATGGACGCTGATGCACGATTTTGTTCTCACTGCGGAAACGAGCTCTCAGAGCGAGACACAAACTAAGAGAACAAGAACATGAACTATATGCAAAAGAAGCTGGGAACGGCGGAGATTCACCCCAAACAACCGATAATAGCTGGCAGCTACGCCACTTTCGATCTAATTTATACTGCAGGCTATTTTGGCATCGACGATTCAGGAAGTTTGAAGATCGTTCAACGTTTTCCCAGCGACATGGCGACGCCTCAATTTAATAATGCTTCTACAGAAAATTACGTCTCTCTCGAAGTTCATGGTAATGCCCAAGTTCGATGTTCATATCAAAGGAATAATAATACTCGTCCATGGCGTAAAACACTACTAATAACTGTATTCAATGGATATCTCAAAGAAGGCGATCAAATTATTCTTCATTTTGGTGACAGGCGATGGGGATCTCAAGGCCTACGCATGCAAACATTTTGTGAAAAAACTTTCGAGTTTAAAGTACTAGTTGATGCTTTTGCTACTCAGCAATTTGTTGAACTTCCAGTCAATCCAGAATTATCAATAATTCCAGGATTACCTGTGAATTGGGTTGCAGTTCTTCCTACAATGCGAAAGTGCAATCAACAATTTCGCTTATCTATCAAAGTAGAGGATAAATGGGGGAACCCTTGCAATACGATTGATGCTCCTCTCTATCTGCAAGCGAATTGCTACGTTCATGGATTGCCGAGAACACTAGCGTTTCCTGCAGGTCAATATGCTCTGGTTGTTGAAGGATTATCAGTTTCAAACGAAGGACTTTTCTTCATTGATATTGTAAATGGTAGTGGGCAACTTCTTGCGACAACAAATCCTATACAGATCGTTGCTGATACTGCTTTACTACCATATTGGGGCGATCTCCATGGCCAAAGCGAAGAAACCATCGGAACAAATTCGATAGATGAATATTTTGATTTTGGGCGAAACAAAGCTTTTTTAGATGTCATGAGCATCCAGGGAAATGATTTTCAAATCACCCAGCATTTTTGGGATACAATCCAGATCATTACGCAACGATTCAATGAGTCGGGACGCTTCATTACGTTTCCTGGTTATGAATGGTCAGCAAATACAGGTTTAGGTGGAGATCATAACATCATATTTTACCGCGAGCATGAAATATTACATCGATCTTCACATGCCCTCATACATGAACTAACAGATGCAACTACCGATTGCCACCACATTGACGAGTTAATACGCGCTTTACATGATCGCAAGGTATTCTTATTTGCTCATGCAGGTGGACGATACGCGGATTTACATGTAGCAAAACAATATCCCTCGAATATTGCTATTGAAATCCATTCTGCGTGGGGGACGTTCCCTTGGTTGTTGCAAGACGCTTTCGAGTTAGGGTTACACGTTGGAATTGTCGCTAATAGTGATGATCATAAAGGACGACCCGGTGCCAGCTATCCTGGGGCTTCTTCGTTTGGCTCATATGGAGGATTAACCTGTTTTCTATGCTCCGAATTGACTCGCGATAGTATAATTGAAAGTCTCAATCGCCGTCATCATTATGCTACGACTGGAACAAGGATGGTGTTGGATACGCGCGTTCAACTGAACCAAAAAGAAGCTATCATGGGCGACTTGGTCATCACCGAGCAATCTCATGTTATATTTAGAATCTGCGCAGTATGTTCATCACCAATTGAATGTGTGGAAATATTTAATGGTAAAACCCTTGTGACAACCTTACATCCGTTTACTTTAGAATCAGAAAGTCGACGAATCCGTATGATCTGGGAAGGCGCTGAACGTCGAGGTCGAGGTCGTGAAACAACATGGGATGGCCAAGCGACAATAATAGATAATTCGTTCTTACGTATTCGTCCAATCAATTTTTGGAATCCATTACATACATGCAAAATGACAAATGATCAACATATTACATGGTCTTCAATGACTACGGGCGGGTTCTGCGGTTTCGATGCTTGGATGTTCCACCCTACGAACGGTACTCTAATCATTCAGACTCCACCCCTCACTGCTTCAATTGATCTTTCAGACATAACTCTACACGGAATCACTCTAGATGCTGGGGGATTATCGAGGAAAGTGAAATGTTATCGATTGCCTGAACAAATGTTAGTTCAGAGGCTTGACACGGAAATTGTAGTTGAATTAAACGATAAAGCCAGTAATCCGTTGTATGCGCGAATAATTCAAGAAGATGGTCATGTAGGTTGGACGAGTCCGATCTATGTTCAAACCAAGTAACTTATGTTAGTGTTCAGTGGCTATTGTTTTCATGAATGTGGATTGAATTTCTTCTAATTCTTTTTGAAGTGCTGTGGCTGCATCCATGGCACTCTGTTCAGGCCGCTTTTTCCTGTTGGTACGAATATTCAAAATTGGTTCACCAACAAGCGGATGAGTAATCTTGTAACCTGAAAATTCAATTGCGGGGTCTTTTAGTAAAAAATTCTGGAGAGCATTACAGAATGTATGTCCTTCCCCTTTCACTTCGAGCTGTATTTCTTCATCACTGGTGTCCATTTTTTTAACTTCCAATTCGTCTCCTCCTTCGTTACTAGTTAGCTTCCATGCATCTGATAGTGATCGAACGCAACTTTACGTCGTTCACTGACCTTACAAACTGGACATCGAAGCCGTCGTTTCACCATTTGTAATGTACTGCCACAATGCGAGCAATATGATTCGATTACGCCAAAGGATCTCTCTTCTGTGGTCAGGTGATTTTCATTATTCATGACTGATAGGACTCTTGCTCGGATGAGATCGCCCACATTAAAGATATCAAACATTGTTTTTGTATAAGATCTCGTCGCATTTGAGATATGCATTACGCCATTAAACGAGCTTGAGACTGGATGATTATTAATTTGAATGATTTTGATTGTTAAAGTTTTATCATGAATATATTGGATGTGACCAATTACTACATCATTTTCTTGGGGTAGAATAGGTGATTTGGTGAGGGGGTGGATACCAATTTCTTTGTTGATTTTATCGCGGGCTAGATATCCTAGAGATGATGAATATATGTTGCCGTCTTCAACATATGTTCCCGATCCTGGGATGAATTCCTCGATAACTCCTAACCGTTCGCCTGGAAAAACGTACTGCTTATCCTCGTGAGTTTTTTCCCTCAAGGTTATTCGCCCTAGATTAAAGAGGTGCTTTCTTATAAGTTATCACAATCTAGTTCATGACGATCCTGTATAAATCGCAGTCAACAGTATATTTCGCCTGTCGATGAAACGTGTATGTTGGGCGAAGCACAACTTGCAATTGAAATATTTGATCTATAATGCCGCCCTTCTGCTTTACTCTTCGTGTAATGAATTGTCTACTAGATGACGATTGTTTATGGAGGGAATAGATCGTGGATGATAGTTCAAGTGCTTTTTCAAGGAAGGTAATATCCATACCTCTATGCCAACTTCCAAAGGGGGGGTTCATTAAGGTTGTGTTAAATTTGCGAGAATGAAGAATATTAATGTCTCCTACAATTAAGTTGAGTTGAACCCCTACTTGTATGGCATTAAGTGCTGCAGTTGAAATGCTGTCAGGATCAATGTCAATGCCTGTCGTGTCGGATGCTCCTAGGATCATTGCTCCTATCGCAAGAATTCCTGCTCCGCAACCTAAATCAACGACTCGTTTTTCTGCAATATCACCGAATATATTCTCTGCTATATGAAGAAATTGTGCAGCACATTCTGCATCAAGTGAATATGTTTCATATTTCAACTTTGGATGGGGATGCGTCTGAAGTGTGGATAACAAGATTTCAAGTTGTTTTTTGCGAAACGGAGGCATCGTTAAACAATGATCATTTGGTTCCTTGATTTCGAATCTGTTCAATCTTGATTTTATATTTCACGGGTAGTTTTTTCGACGATCGTTTTAACGCGGTCTTAGCAGCTTCTATTCCTTCTTTATTCACAGAAATGGTGATAATTTTTTGTCCTGTGCTAACTTTCGCTGCTCGTTTGGTAGGACGTCCAAACGCGTGGCCCATTCCTTGGCTTAAACGGTCGGCGCCTGCAAAGCTCATGAATTTATGTTCTCGAACAATTTCATGAGGATATCGAATAATTTTCAAATTATAAGTGTCTGGACCAAGTAATCGTGTAAGGTTTTTATTAGTAGTAATCCGTATTGCTTCCAATGCATTAGAACTGATCATGGTATTATGAGAAGCAATTAAGGAAACGTGGTAATCGTATTCAGTTTTGTTGTCGCCTAATGTGAAGCGGGTTATCCTGGATAAGGGCACTCGATGAATGTATTCGAGGCGGGTATATGACATACCTTTTTTGGCCTTACTCATCACTGTTCACTTTGCTGATACAGGGATATACTAGTATTAAAGTTTCATTGTTCTGTAAGACTATACCCTAATTTAACTCCAACGCTTTTCAATAAACCTCTTTCGTTGATATCATGAGCTAGCTGTTAAGATGTGCTGTTC
>CAJIBO010000116.1_pt1 | contig 11054 bp, 11 predicted proteins | sample 9199371 | NCBI WGS metagenome assembly CAJIBO01 (sample SAMEA7708307, study PRJEB35096) | sediment metagenome | biome: marine neritic benthic zone biome [ENVO:01000025]; feature: sediment [ENVO:00002007]; material: shallow marine sediment [ENVO:03000034] sea grass bed [ENVO_01000059] ... | reverse complement strand
TTGGCAGCTCATAGTCCACAACGCATAGAAGAGTTGAGAACCTATTGTCTAGGTAGGTTTTGGACGCCAGACACGTTCTTTGATAGTTTAGCAATCACTCAACGTCTTGATTCTAAGAAACCTTCATTATCACAATTTATTCAAAGTCGGATTGCCCAGTTGCTTTTCTTAACTACAGCGGGAATGGAGCAACAAGGCAATGTTAATAATATGACATCCCACGTCCAGATCTTTCTGGATGCTATGGCGCATCCCAGTATTGAACGTAACACGCGCAAAACACGTATGGATCAAGTCATTGATATGGCGACATTCCTCAGGATCTTAGGCCCACAGATAATTCAACTTACTCTTCGCCATCAACATAAAGCCCATACCAGTCTTGTGATACGTACTACAAGCACTTCAGTTGACTTTATTAAGATCATCCGAGGCCAACAACCTAACGCGACAATAACATTTGATGTCGATATTGAGGAAATTGAGTATCATAAGCCGCTCTATCAAGCGATCATGAAGCTTGTCCAAAGATATGGGCAACATGTCTTAATGCCTCTCTTCAGGGGGAGGCTACGTCAAGCTAAGGATTTACTGAAGCTGACCTTTGCAGTCTGCACTGAAGTATTACTCAATTGATAGCTAGAAGCAAGTGTCCAGTATTACGCGAACGTGTACAATTTTATGGTCGGGATGGGTTGGATGACACGGCATTTTAGGTAGCTAGAAATTATTTTGAGCTACATGTGCGAGTGTTACAAAACAATCGCTAGTATACACGCACCTGTATTAGAATATGGAGTACTAATTCAGAAGTAACATATGAATCCTGGATTAGTAGCTTTGTTGGTAAACTGCTTACCTGTGTTACCGTGTGAACGGAAAGTATTTCCTACTCATTACGCGCGCGCCCACAAACCTCATGAAGCTGGCTTGCTATAACTATATTAGGCATATGATGACGTATTAATATACTCTACTAGTTTCAAATGTGCGTGAAGATTTTGTCAGAAATCGAAGAAAGATACATAAAAGTTGAGGAGTTAACGCCTCGATCCCGCAATATCAACATGACTGTCAAAGTCATATCCATTAACCCCACTCGAGATGTCTCGTCTCGTCGTGATGGATCATCCCACCGAGTGACTGAAGCCCTCGTCGCTGATGAGACCGGCTCCGTACTCTTAACCTTGTGGGACGATACTATAGACGAAGTGAGTGAAGGGGATATTTACGATGTCCGCAATGGCTACGTGAGACTCTTTCGCGGTTCAATACGCGTGAATACTGGTCGCTATGGAAGCCTGACACTTTCTGAAGAGGTCATCGAGGAAACCAATGTGGATAACAATATGTCAGATCGTCAATATGAGCAAGAACGACGTTCATATGGTGGTGGAGGCTATGGTGGCCGACGACAATCGTATCCACGACGAAGTGGTCGCGATCGAAGATACTAGCGCGCTGGTTCACTAGTCGCTCTTAGTCAGCTCAGGCCTTCACTTTGTCTTAAGCGCGCACCTAAAACTGGCGTGCGTAGACATATTTTTATGCGAAGAAGCTACTTCGTTAGAGCAAGTGATTCAATGAACTGTATCGCCATTCAATCAAGCCCCAATGAAACGGGATTAACCGCGAGTCTCGCCCAAGCAGTGTTGAATGGAGTGAAAGAGGGCGGAAGCGCAACGGAACTCGTGCACTTGAATCAATACGATATTCAGCCCTGTATCGCCTGTGACAATGGATGGGGGCAATGTCGAGAAAAAGGCACCTGCATCCTCGAGGATGATTTCGAAGGTTTGCGACAGAAACTTGTCACCGCGGATACCCTTGTCTTTGCCACCCCTGTGTATTTCGGTGGGCTCAGTGAATCCGCAACACGGTTTTTAGATCGACTGCGTCGATGTGAACGTGCCTCGGGATTTACCGCGTTTACAGATAAGAAAATTATTGGGATTACATCTGCAGGTGGTAGTGGTCGCGGGGCAGTCCGAGCCCTTTATCATCTCGAAGACTATCTGCGACGCTTTAGATTTGAGATTCTTGATCTCGTGTCCGTAACGCGGTTCTCAAAAGACCACAAGCTTCCAATGTTAAAAACTGCAGGTCAACAGTTAATAGCCAAATAGAGCGAACTAACCGACGCGCACGTGCTTATTCGCTATAATGGCTAACTACCTTAGACTTTGATGCCGAACTTGAGGGTGACTTGGCCTATGATATATATGGTTACTGCCACCACAAAAATACTCGTCATCCCAAAGGCGTCGGCGATGGAGGCCGAGATCAATGGTGCCGCTGCACCTACTAAGCTGCCTGGAAGAAAGAAAAGGGCGTAACCTAAACCCCTGCGCTGGGTTGGCGAGAGTTGAGCCATGATAGCTGAATTCGCGGTCATACTGAGCGTGGTACAGAAACTATATGCGATATAAAAACTAATGAAGGCTAGGGTATTAGGGACGACGACAGCTAGCCCCAAGGACACGTAGGTTAAGGAAAGAGCCGCAAGCAACCATCTCTTGGTCCCGAATCTCGAGGCTAGTAGACCGCCTACTGGGGCTCCCACAACCCGTGCCGCGGAACCGATTCCGTAAATGAAGCTCGCCAGAACACTGCTGACCCCCTTTTCATCTACGAGATAAATGGGAATGAAGATTTCAACCATCTGTCCCGCAACCATCCGTACACCAAGAAAGATCAGGAAAAGAATTAAATTGATCGTTAAGAGAGAGCTGACTGATGTCTTCGAACCATCTGGTTTGTCTTCCCTAACATCCCTTCGTGGCTCAGATCTGATTTTCACAACAGCAATAATCCCTACAAGAACAGGAATAAGCCAGAAGACATAGACCTGACGCCAGTTTAAGCCCAAAACTCCCATAAGAACACTCACGGTAATGGGTCCGACAGCTACCCCTAAGGTGCCACACGCCTCGTGGATGCTAAGTGCTTTCAGCCGTTCCCGAGCCTGCAACTGTGTGATGAAACGGTAAGACGCGGGATGATAGATAGTGATGTTTATGGAAACAAGGATAATGGCCACAATCAGCGTCACATAGTTATAGGTCTGGGTAACTATGAGAATGCCGAAACAGGATACAATGAGGCTAATGAGAATCATCCGCTTAGACCCAAAGCGATCCGATAACAAACCAGCGGGGACGCTGAGAAGCGAACTGAAAAGGCGAGGGATTGAGGCGAGGACGCCCAATTGCTGAAGTGATAAGCTAAACTCTGTCCGGAGGAGGGGAAACAGCGCGGGGTGAATACGCGTGAACACGTGGATGAGTATGTGGGTTATCGACGTCACTAGGGGTCCATAGCTAAGAGCTGTTTTGTTTTTCCGAGCCGTATCCTTCATTTCTCGCTTTTCCTCAAGCTAGTTACTCCTTGTCGAGTAGTGTTCTAGCTATTGCCCAGAAGGCTTACGCATGTGATGGCTAACTTACGCGTACATGCCCGAGGGATTGTCTTTGTCTTTCTTATCTTCGACTCTACGTCTGATCTGGGGGATCTTGTTTTCATGCCGTTTGGTGACATCGAGATCATATTCGATAAAGGTTCGGACGGTCGAGATGAGGCCAGCTTCCATCTCTTGCAGTTCATTGATTGAAAACTTCGACATGAAACTGAGATTGTGAATCCATTTCTGCCACCCGTGTACGCTCTGACTGAGTGCATGGAGGCTAAACAGCATCGAGTTAATGAGTTCCAGCCGATCGCGATCTTGTTTGGCCGTACGTTCTTCCATGGTTTTTAAGATGATTTCATTCTGATGAATCCATTGGTCTGACAATTTGATCCCCGAACAATGTGATGGCGGTGTGTTATGTACTTTACGATGTTCTCTAGGCTCTCTTAGCTAGCTCATGATGCGGGCGCGAAAAAAATTGAGTATCGTATAAATGTGCTTAAATTTGCTGGTAACCTCCCCGCTACCATATTCTTCCCTACGAGATCACGTGATTGTACACGTCTTTTCTGAAATGCTGTGAAATTTATCGTGCTTTTTATATGCTTGATGTTTTGACTACGCGCGCGCGTCAGTCGCTATCTTAGTATTTAGGTTAAATCGTTCGGAAACCACAACTCTCAGTTTTAGAGGGATACGAGCATGTCGAATCGGCGTGCTCCGAAGGTTCATTCACACAAGCATCCTTTCTCCAAGATAGTGTTGATACGCTGTATCACAATTTTCTTTTGAAAAAATATTATATAAAATATTCTTATAAGAAACACTCCAAAGGTTCTACCTTCTCAGTTTCGCGCGCATGTAAAAACAAGAAATGGACAAGGAATTACACAACTTCATGAAAGCAGCATCGAGAGGAAGTAAAAAATGAAAGAAGCAATCATGACATTACTCGACTCAGGCAATACAGCAATCAGAACATTCACAAAACGAGACTTACTTGGAGAAGAAGTGAACCTAGAACAATTATGGACCCTGCCACAAGTGAAAAAGATACTGAAAAAACAACAACCAAACGGTTCATGGATCTACCCAAACAAGAACGCAATACTGCGATCACCCACAAATTACAACCAATACCAAACCTACAAGATAGTAGCAGAACTCGTGGAATTGTATGGATTAACAAACAAACATGACGCCATCAGGAACGCAGCGAATTACTTATTTTCATTCCAGACGCCACAAGGAGAATTTAGAGGAATGTACGGCAACCAGTACAGTCCGAATTACAGTGCAAGCCTCACGGAATTTCTCATCAAAGCCGGGTATAACGACAGAAGAATCAAGAAATCCCTCCAGTGGTTGCTGCAAATGAGACAGAATGACGGAGGCTGGGCGATTCCCTTACGAACCAGAAATGAAAAATTAGATGCACTACACAAGACGAACACAATAGAGCCAGATAAAACCAAACCCTTCTCACATTTGATAACAGGTATCGTACTACGGCCCTTCGCTCTACTGAGCGAGTATCGAATGAAAGTTAAGGATACCGGAATGCTACAAGCGGATAGAGTCTTTACCAGAGACAAATACTCGGATCGGAGAGGCGTTGAGTACTGGACAAAATTCACTTATCCATATCACTGGACAGACATACTATCAACAATAGACACCCTAACACTGCTCGGCATTACACGTCACCCAAAAATTAACGTAATCAAACAATGGTTTACCAAACAGCAACACGAAGATGGAACATACAACGTAAAAGTGATGGCAGGAGCCAAGTACAAGGACATTAAATACTGGATAACACTACAATACTTAAAAGTGCTCAAAAGATTTTAACCCTTCAACACGCGTGCGTAGGAGAGTGTAGCTAGCTTTTAAGCTAGTCAATTAAAACAAAGCCATAACGATTCTCACAATCATCTTTCGATTGTAACACATTGATTGGTAGACCAAGATTCTCCACGGTTCGATAGACATCTATTCCAAAGATCGATTCACAGGGACGAACATTTTTGGGATGTATACACAGCTTACCTTCATCAACTTGGCAGACCTCACAATAATTGCAGCAGCGGACCGCGAAAGCTAAATAATGACCATCGAGAAATGCCTGTCGTTCGATCTCTAAGGCAGCTTTCGTTACATCACTGGCATCATGTGCATGGATCAAGAGAACTCGATTATATTGTTTAATCATGTCAAGGCGTTCTTGAAACGTCGTGTTTCCTGTGTCACATTTCACGGTATGTTCATTACATCCCCAGATACATTTCAACAGCACGCGTTGATCAAAGCAAATATCTTGAGGAGAAATCATCACCGCATTCGTCATCTTAAGTTGTTTCGCCAGTTTAACATATTGATCCATTCTTACTACACCTGCTACCTACATTGTTTCTTAGGAAAAATGATATTTAATATTATAATACCATGAAATCCAAAGATTATTTCTACTTTCTCAGTTTCTACACGAGCGTGTGTTTAGTTAGTTACCTAACAAGTGTGATGCGTGCACACATGTTTAGAAATCGTTCATATCTTCATTAAACAACAGATCGTCATCATCATGCGATAGTGTGTTGGTACAGCTGCTGCCGAGTCTGCTGATTGGATCAAATAATGCGCTACATCGTGAACAATGTTCTTCATCATCTAGCATGTCTTGGTCACTCAGGTACTGCGAGCGCAGTTCGTGTTATTAGTTATAAATCATAATATACACTATATTCGTATCGGTACGCGCACCATTGAGGGAAGCATAATGAATATCACCCAGTCTCAACCGGAATTTGATGTTCTCGTTGAAAAAAACGTGAAGGTGCCTATGCGCGATGATGTCAGATTAGCCGCCGACATTTATCGCCCCGCAGTCGACGGCGTCCATGCTCAGGGTACGTTTCCTACAATATTGGTCCGAACTCCATATAATAAAGAGCGCCGCACCACGTCTGGTGGATTTCCTGGTGAGGGGACGTTTTTTGCACGTCGAGGCTATGTCTATGTCGTGCAGGATTGTCGTGGCCGCTACCGGTCGGAGGGCGCGTTTTATATCTTTAAAGATGAGGGTCCAGATGGCTATGACACTGTAGAGTGGATCGCGCAGCAACCGTGGTCGAATGGACGAGTCGGTACCATGGGGACCTCATATATGTCGTGGGTGCAATCGGCGATGGCGGTGCTGCATCCTCCGCATTTAACGGCGATGATGCCGGATCAAGGGGCGTGGAATGCCTATATGAGTTCCTTTCGGCATAATGGGTGCTTCGAGATGCGATTTATGGGTTGGGCATTCTTTGGCGCCGCGTCAAGTATCGAAGCACGCTCAGATCCGGTCGTGTCCTCCGTGCTGAGTAATATAGATCTCCGGGACTGGTTGCAGAGAATGCCGTTGAAGAAGGGCCACAGCCCCCTCGCGCTGGCGCCTGCGTATGAACGCTGGTTTTTCGATATCTTTACGACGGGTGAGTATAATGCGTACTGGCAGCAGCATGGCTTCGCGTTTCAAGAGTATGTCGACGATCATTCAGATGTTCCTGTCTTCTGTACGGGCGGATGGTACGATTCCTATACGCGATCGACGTCTGAAATGTTCATGGATCTTTCTCACACAAAGCGAGGGCCGATTACGTTAATGATAGGACCCTGGACGCATGGCAGTGTGACGAAAGAGGTGAGCTTCGCGGGAGACGTGAATTTTGGCACTGACGCGATCATCGATTGGTTTATGGTCAGACTACGCTTTTTTGACCAGTATCTCAAGGGTCTGAACACGGGATTGCGTAATGAACCGCTGGTGCGGCTCTTCGTCATGGGAGGCGGAAGCGGGAAACGAACATCCAATGGCCGACTCGATCACGGAGGTCAGTGGAGATGCGAGAAAGAGTGGCCCCTAGCACGAACCATCTATACTCCCTATTATCTTCATGAAGATATGAGTTTATCCCCATCACCTCCGATCAAGGAGGCGCCTAATGGGACAACATTCATCTACGATCCCCGTCACCCCGTTCCCACGATTGGGGGAAACATCTCTGCCTTGGTGTATCTCGCGAAAAGCAATCGACCTCTCGATGTCATGACGAGACTGACACCTGTCGTGCAAGTGGGTGCATACGACCAAGTGGAGACATCCACTATCTTCGGTAGCGACGAGCCATTGCTTCCCCTCGCGTCGAGACACGATGTTCTCGTCTTCCAGACGCCGCCACTAACAGAGGCTGTTGAGGTGACAGGACCCATATCGATCACGTTCTGGATCTCATCGTCGGCGCCCGACACCGACTTCACGGCGAAACTCATTGACGTGTATCCACCGAACGAGGATTATCCCGCTGGGTACGCGATGAATATCTCGGACAGTATCATGCGGGCGCGATTCCATCGATCATGGAGTCAGGAACAATTCCTTGAGCGAAGAACAATCTATCGACTACGCTTCAAATTGTATCCCACAAGTAATCTGTTCGCGATTGATCATAAGATCCGATTGGATCTTTCAAGCTCGAATTATCCTCGATTTGATTTAAACCCCAACACGGGCGAACCGATTGGTTGCAACACCCATCAACTGCCAGCGAAGAACACGATCTATCATGATGCCCAACATCCCTCACATATCCGACTGCCCCTCATTCCACAGGGATAATGCGTGTGGACGTCTAGTTCTTGGCCATGTCCTGTATAAGCCCTGCAGCACGGACTGGGTTGAATATTCCACAAGCGCACTGTTTCGCCAACTCTTTGCCCGCCTCCTCAGCCGTCACCTGCCCCGCTTTGATATCATCGACCAGTGATTTCACTAGGTTAGAAGCTACCATGGCGTGACCACACATGGTAGTTACTTCTTGAATTTCCTTAGTTGGCAATTTCTTCGTGTTACCCCAGATTCCTCCCGAGAAATCAACCGAATGTGGTTTGAGGCCAGCGGTTTTACAGATACAGTCTACTGAGTCGAACGGACCACTGATCACTACTGACAATCCGAGGTTAGCATCTTTCAACTCCTGTAAAACCCTAGTTGCTGTATCGCGCTCAGTAAAAACGCCATGGACAATACTAGTGCTGGAAACCTTGGATACTATATCGTCTATAGTAGAATTGAACATATTGCCGCTCCGCATGTCACCTGCGTTGACTGGATGATTTCGCATTATAATCCTCAAAAACTCGCGCATTTTTTCGTCGGCTCCGTCCTCGTTAATCCCCTTCGCTGCCATACATAGGAAAATGTAATCATTTTTTAAGCTCTCTCTATTTCCTTGACGGTGCAAAGTGTGTGTCATTTATGATTCCTCTTGGAATAACGGACGCCCTAAGCCAACGTTGACTTTCCCATTAATGTATAGAGGCACCTTCAGTTCCTCTAGAGGCTTTTCACAGAGCGCCAAACCATCTGCCTCAAGTTTGCTAGAGATTGTCAAGGTAAAAACCGACTTGATCTGTTCAGCGACTTCCTTGAGTGATTTAATCACCGTAGGTATATTGTCAACCTCCGTGATGCTCTCAATCATGGCCGAACACACTTTTTCATTGAGAACCTCCTCATTTAGCTTGCCGGTACTCTTGTCAACCATGAGATGAGTGACGGGATTCTCGTCAGCAAACTCAACACCCGTTTTGCCCATCGCCTGGGCCACCTTCTCAACATCATAGAATCGAACCCCAACACCGGGGCGACCCATCTCAGCAGTTATCCCAACAAGACCGCTCTTGAAACGGCCAGTAACATCGGTGGTCTTTGCCTCTTCCGTGCCTCTACCAGGAACCCTGGTCTCCTTATGCACTGTAAGCGGATTGGAGAAAGCCACCCTCACCGAGCGGGGCCATTCATGAATCTCCTCAACAAAGGCGTCAACCGGACATATCTCTGATCGTAAACACACTCCACATTCAACACACTCCTCACGATCAATTTTAGCCAGCTGATCCATGCTGATTGCGCACATGGGACAGTAAGGTACACATAAATGACATCCAACACATTCTTCGCTAATGATCATGTATCAACATCCGATCTTTACAAATTTATGATTTTATACTTTAAGAAATATTATCTTGGAACGCATGCGCTATATCTGTTAGCTAGCTAGCTTGCCTCAAAATCGATTATTGGGTGATCCCTTGAGGCAATGGCTTTTGCCACATTGCCACCACATGCTTCACGAAGAAGGATGATAAACTCGTCCATTGCATCTTCAACTACCTCAACAGTAATCGCTGAAGACGCATCAAAGAACATAACCAGATTCATGGTGTCCTCCGTAATCAGGGTGTTCACTGCGTCACGATAATTCCATCGTCTGGTAAGAACGCGTGAGTCATCCGCATATACAATCTCGCCAGTATAGGTTTCTTCAGGTCCCTTGGTGCCCAGTGGATGAAAGCTTTCACCGCCATCACTTTTTCTCAGCCGTATTGTCCCATCAATGTGATCTAAGTCAAATCCTCCCATAGGAAGAAGATATTTGACTGATATCACGTTGTAGATATCGACAGCTGTGTTGATTCGGTACAGTTTTCCCGTTTTTATGGCTCGTCGAATAAGATTTTCTGCAGATGGTCGATAATCTCCCGGTTTTGTGCCGAAGCTTTTGTACATTCGTCTCCATGACGCGATATGGGGATGTTTTGTTATTGGGTGATCTCCAATTTTGATCTTTGCTGCGTCGAGGGCTTCTTGTTGAAGTCGAGCGAGATGAGTGTATGAGGATTTATTGTTGAGTCCTCTACAGATGACAACTCCAATGTGTACGTCTGGGTATTCATCTATGATGTCGGATATATCGTATCTCAATCTGGATCAGTCTACTAATGGGTCCACTCGCGTGTCTTTGAGTAACTCGCTACGTTTCAATAGCTATTGCGCGAACTGGCATGGAATCAACGCCCACGATAGGGAGTGGAAGGGCAATGAACAATATTCGAGATGTTGACAATTTGCCCAAGTTCGTTAAGCTGTGTAACAAGGGAATATCTTTGTTAAAGAGGAGAACGTGCTTCGGTTCACCTTCCGGACCAATCGGGTACTTTTCGATGCTCCAAAAATCGATGCCGACAAGTTTTACTCCACGTCGAATTAACCACGTTGTAGCATCAAATGTCAGATAGGGGCTCAGTGCTTGATATTGTTCGCTTTGCATTTCGTCAGGAGGAAACTGCTCGTCATACCGGGTCATTAATAGGACAATATCTCCTGATTTCACCTCAGCTCCAACAGCGTCAAGATGTTCTGCAGTAATTTCTCGACCTTTTCTACGAAACGTTAAATCTAACACTTCTGCCTCTCCCACAAAGATCTCGGGAGATATTTGATCAATCGTTTTTCCAGTGGAAAGATTGTGATACGGGCATTCAACATGTGTGCCAATGTGATTATTAAATTCAATCGAAAAGGACGTGGACCCATGTTTTTCAAGAAGATTAATTGGTGTGATATGGAGTTGCCGTTGCTCTTTCCCAGGATGAAGCATGTAGGTGAGATCCACTACGTTCATACTCATCATCTTCCTTTTTCAATAATTCTAACGACTCATATTACTATTTATATTCCGCGGGCGCGTTCGCGTCATCAATACTGTGTGCTTGTTTACTCTGGACCGTTTTCACGTCTTTGTGTCGTGCGTACGCG
>CAJIBO010000226.1_pt1 | contig 11105 bp, 11 predicted proteins | sample 9199371 | NCBI WGS metagenome assembly CAJIBO01 (sample SAMEA7708307, study PRJEB35096) | sediment metagenome | biome: marine neritic benthic zone biome [ENVO:01000025]; feature: sediment [ENVO:00002007]; material: shallow marine sediment [ENVO:03000034] sea grass bed [ENVO_01000059] ... | reverse complement strand
TTTAAACTTCCAACATTATAATATTTTGTACTAGGATTCGAGGTATAGTACTATGCCACTAATATCTGAAGAACAATTACGCCAAATGGGAATCGCGCTATTGTGTGCGGCTGGTGTGTCTGAATCGGAAGCTCAGCAGACAATCACGCTGCTAATTGAGAGCAATTTAGTGGGACATGATTCCCATGGTGTGATTCGCATTCCAACATACATTCATCAAATATTATCGGGACAAACCCAATTAGGTTCAACCATTGAAGTTGTCAAGGAGACGCCCACAACAGCACTGGTGAATGGTGGGTGGGGACTTGGGCAAGTGGTTGCAACGAAAACCATGGAGCTCGCAATTCAGAAAGCGGAAACACAGAATCTCGGAGTGGTTTCAACATTCAATTGTCAACACATCGGCCGCATGGCTGATTATGTGGCGATGGCTGCAGCACAGGATATGATTGGCTACTGCTGTGTCAATTCCACGCCAGGCGTCGCACCCTTTGGTGGAACCCAACGGATGTTCAATCAAAGTCCCCTCGGATGGGGAATTCCAGCCGGCGAGGAACCGCCTATTATTCTCGATATCTCGACATCCGTATGTGCAGGAGGAAAAATTGCAGTTGCACGTGCACGGGGCGAATCACTGCCACCGGGGTGTATTATTGACAAAGAGGGATATCCTACCGATGATCCGGAGGATTATTATCGAGGAGGGGCAGGCCTCCCGTTAGGAGGTCGCGTGGGCTACAAAGGGTTCGGTCTTGCATTGATCGTCGACGTTTTAGGCGGATTGTTATCTGGTCGAGGTCCGGCATACCTTGGAGGGGATCGTGGGCAAGGTCTTTTCCAGATGGCGATCAAGATCGATGCGTATCGACCCGTTGACGAGTTTAAACGAGAGATGGATGCACTAATTCACGCCGTGAAAACGTCACCCTGCGCTCCGGGTGTCTCAGAGATCTTAATTCCTGGAGACCCTGAACGACGAATGAAAGTGGAGCGCCAACGGAATGGGATCCCTGTATCCGCTCAAACGTGGAAGGCTTTAGTGGAGATCGGTCTAAAAGTCAAGGTTGACGTGGCGTCTTTTCTCTAGCTTTTTGACGACATTTGGAGCACATACGCGCACCCACATACTAACCCTATGTAGTTAACGCAACGCTTGCTGCAATTGTTCGCAAAGATCTTCACTATTACCAAGTCGGATTTTTCCCACTCGCTGAGCCAAGCGGGTAGCCCCCAGACACTGGAGCCAAGCTTCGAAATCGCCTCGTAAAAAATGAAATTCCAAAGATCTAGCATCAAGGAGTGGTAATCGTTCTTTAAATTCGTTAAGACTCTGTACCGACACACCAAGCGGCTCATCATAATCTAGGTAAAAGTAAAAAGAAGGGTCTGATGGATGTCGCGTGCGAGCGCCTTTTTTGGGAGGTTTCCATAAACCTTTGATGGTCCCACGTCGACCTTTAGAAGACGATCGAACCCGGAGTGCATAATACTTGCCGGTCCTCGGATTATGTATTCGTTTGCGAGGGACGAGACTTTGTTCCTGCATACTAAATAACCATATTATACCGGACCGCTATACTCCTTTAATTCTTCTGAATGCGAAATATTGATCGTGATTCCCGAGTTAGAATAACTTGTTGCAATTTTCGAATGCGCGATAAATCACGCGTGCTAGAGTCTCTGCGATCAAAGAAAGGAGTGGTGGCTAGCTTACGAGCTAGCTTGCTGATTTATGAGAGTTTGGTACCGCAGTTTCCACAGAATTTTGTGCCTGAAGGATTAGTCTCTCCGCACTTGGAACAGTTTAGCGATACTGGTTGCATCGCCGAGCCACAATTACCGCAGAATTTCATGGTGTTGGGCATTTGGGCTCCACATTTGGGACATGGTACTGTGGGAGCCGGTGCGAGATTCGAGCCACAGTTACCACAGAACTTGTTTGGTGCTGTATTTTGGAAGCCACATTTTTGACAGATAATCGTTTGCTGAGGAGCTTGCGTGGCTCCAGGTGCTGAGGGTTGCATGGAGTCAGCTAATCGGGCACCCATGGCTAATCCAATGCCTGCGCCTACGCCAGCGCCTGCGGCTCCACCTCCGGGAGGAAGTTCTCCGGCTGTTTCTTTCATGTATTGCATCATCATGGCTTGTGAGCCTATTCCTGAGGCGAAACGTCGGGCTTCTTCAGGGATTTTCACCCCTTCAAAGATGCAGTCAACCACTTTGATGCCGATGCGCGCGGCTTCATCACTGATGACAAGACTGATTTTGTCGGTGGTTTCATCTAGGTTTTTCACGATCGAAGCGATGTCATCGTGTCCTAAGGCGTCTATGACGCGTTCGTTGACAAATCCCCGGATATAGTTTTCAATATCTTGGGTGGTACTCACTCCGCGGTTTCCGAAAAATTCGAGAACAAATAATTTTGGATCTTCTACTTGATAGAGTAGGTATCCATAAAAGCCAAGTTCGGCTTGATAGGCAATTGGGCCGCTGGGGGCGGAGTAGGCTTGACCGCCAAAGTTGCCACGAAATTGGCTGTTACTGACGAAGATCACTTCACAATCAAAGATGTCGCCAATAATGCCGATGGCTTGGATCGCAGCGGTTAAGATGGGGATATTGGCGCTTGTAATTGTGTGTCTTCCTGGACCAAATACATCATAGGCTTTACCGTCTCGGAAGAACACCGCCCACTGGTTTTCCATGACGATGACTTGGCTACCAAACTTTAGGGTGAGGTCGGGAAATCGACGGGCAACATCATTGGGTTGCGCGTCATCCCAGGCAACTCGTTCGATTAAGGGCATTTTCTTCACCTATATATTTACTGGGCGAAAGAGGTTTTCGCGCTCATTCCATTTGTCTTCGATTGCATATAATAGTTTTTTGACCTGTTTCACAGCTTCGCGAGCGGCATCCCAGTTTTCTTCATCAACTTGTTCACTTGTGGTTTGGACGGCTGCTTCCATGCCCGTGATGTCTCCGCTTAAGGTCTTATCAAAATCAAAGACGCGTTCTAATTCGTTTTCATTGATCTGCCCTTTCCGATCCCAGAGACCGGCATATCCATAATCCGCTCGACGAATCTTGGCCATGACGCGGTCCAAGACTTGGAGGACTCGCTTAAGATCTCGGTTCCTGACGTTGACGCCCGCGTCTAAAACTGTGAGATAGAGTTCTTCCCACGTGTGCCGCATGTCGCGGAGGGTCCCGTACTGCACATCCCGCTGTTGTTTATCCAGCTCGCGCAGATCCTCTTTTGTTGCGTACCCGCGTAAAAAGAAGTTCTGGATTTTTGAGATCAGGCCTTGTCGCGCCTTGATTTTCTCAATAGTACCATGTTCTGTCACGTTTTTTACCTCATACTATGTTTTTTCCAGTAAGGATTTCTTAGGGAGTATAGTCCTATTACTTGCGGCAAGGTATTTATATTTCCCGCGAGGGTGTTCGGATTCCATGATCCCGTGTCGGGTGTTAGGTAAGAGAGGGCTGTTTGTGAGAAAGATTTTGAGGTTTTTGTCGATAACTTTTATGCGTTTCCTGCATCAAGTTAATGAGAAGTTCACTGCAACACGCGGGGCATTCACATTCTGGCCACTTGTATCCCTCTACATGACCAATCCATGGCGCGTTTCGCAGGTCATTGACCTGATGTATGGTTGCGGTCGAGCTTTCGAGAACTTGATTTGGAAGAAAATTCACGGGATGTGGCTTTGCGGGTAATGTGTGGGGTTGACGCGGTTCTATAGCTGGTAAATCTGGCCTTGGACGTTGATCATAATAGATCGGTTTGGTCATTGAGTGGAATAAGTCGTGATTCCTATTCCAAAGTGGGCATTCCTGTGTTTTGGGGCACACATAGTGACAGAACCCTTCTTCGATAACGCAGTTCCGTTCGACACAAAATACGCGAATGTCTCGGTCTCTCCCTGACTTTGCCCTTTGTGGGGCGTTATTTCGTAACAATTTAACAGCCTCGAAGCTATCAGAGGTGCTTCAAAACGTCTAGTGAGTTCTAGAGGCGGGATCTCTATAGCATTTATGAATTTGAAATCTATATTGAGGTGTACAAGGCTGGTTCACCGGCGTGGATATTCGACATGCGCTGGAGGTATGGTACTACAATAGCCTTTACGAGTGTGGGTGGTAATGAGTTACTTTGGTGAGAACATCCGCTCGAATGCCTAGGATTCTGCTATTACAATAGCGATTTTGTCGATGTTGAACTCCAAGTCTTTGCCACACTGGGGGCACTCTCGATTTAAGCCTTGAATAATGTCATAGGGGCTTTTGATCTTGCAGCTAGTATATAAAACCTCCCCGCATCCGTCGCAGATGATTTTTTGGGCCATATTTCTTCGGTCTCTAAAGTAACGAGAAGGAGCGATAGAACACTTATCTAGAAGTATCTTATAGAAATCAGAGGATAATCTTCTATATATGTGTTGTCCTGGCACCTTAAGCGGTCTCTATAGACAATATTCGACAGTACACAACGCGCGCCTCAAATAGTGAGATTTAATAACATGAGGATATGCAACAGAGACAGTATACGCTCACTGTATAGTACTAAACAATCGACGCCCTTTGTGATTCCATGGAAACATCTGCCCTCATATTGAAGTATAATAAATGGAATAAATACAGTTTCGCAGCGTTAGTTGGCGCACTAGAACTCGATGAACGTTTACTCAGCCTTCCCATTATCCCAATAGATGAAGGAGATCTAGGACAACTCACCAAGTTATCCACTCAATATGACCATCTTCTCGTCTGTTATTCCCTCATGAGTCCCCGCGTACCCATCATCAGAGCAGAAGTGCACAAGCTGAAAACACGGGTTCCTGCATCACAACTGACCCTTATTGCTGGAGGCCCACATCCTTCGGCTTCTCCTCTCCAAATGATACAAATCGGGTTCGATGTCGCGGTTATTGGGGAAGGGGAACTAGTTTTCCCAGAACTTGTGCACCGCCTGCAACATGGATCTTCACTCAGCAATCTCCCCAACATAGCATACAGGAGTTCCACTGGAACCTCTATTGTAACGCCCCCTGCAAAGCCCGTAGATCTCAATATGTTTCCTCCATTTGGGGTTCAGCATCGGTTCTTCAGTCCCATAGAGGTGTCTCGAGGCTGTCCGTGGGGCTGTAAATACTGTCAGACGCCCGCATTATTTGGACGCACCATGCGCCATCGAAGTCCTCAATGTATTCTCACCTATGCAAAACTCGCAGTGAAGCATGGATTTCGCAATGCCTGGTTCACCAGCCCAAATGCCTTAGCCTATGGTTCACAGAGTGGCAGAACCCCAAACCTGACGAAACTTCGCCAACTACTCCAGACACTCCATACACTTCCTTTAAAGATTTTTTATGGCACCTTCCCCTCCGAGATCCGTCCGGACTTTGTGACTCAGGAGCTCTTGGAACTACTACAGCGATTTGTCGACAATACCTCACTCGCGATCGGTGCGCAATCAGGAAGCGACCGCATACTAACAGTCATGAATCGTGGACATGACGTAAACTCCATTTACCGTGCGATCGATATTACGGTAGACACCGGCTTCACGCCTCGGGTCGACATCATGTTCAATCTCCCTCACGAAACAACCGACGATCAAGCACAAACCATGCAATTAATCAACGATGTAACTCGTAAAGGCGCGAAAATAAATGCTCACACGTTCATGCCTTTACCAGGAACCCCCTTCGCCAAGGAACCCGTTAAACCCTTACCGCTTCACATTCGGAAATTTCTTTCTACCCGTGCAAAAAAGGGTCAAGTCTATGGGCACTGGATGGCTCAAATGGAACACGCCTCAGAGTTATCTCGCTTAAATCAATCTTAGGTATTTAGCACGCGCGCGCGTTTCGCACCTATTCATGACCCTCATAATAATACATAAATGCAAGCTTTTCCGAGAACATAACCCGATATGTCATGTCTGATGAATTAGCTCCTTTCGTCCCATCGCCAACCGATGTAATCCATAAGATGCTGGAGATGGCCCATGTAACTCCCAACGATATCATCATCGATCTTGGCTGTGGTGACGGACGAATTCTCTTCACCGCAGTAACCGAGTATCACGCAAAGCAAGCCATCGGCTACGAAATCCAAGACCACCTCTATCAACAGGTTTCCCAAACGATACAACAACAACATCTCGATTCGGCAATTCAAGTCTACCACAAAAGCGCATTACATGCTGATCTCTCGACAGCCACAGTAATCACACTATACCTCACCATACCCGGGAATCAGCGGCTTAAATCAACACTTGCAACCGCGCCTTCAGGAACTCGCATTGTTAGCCATGATTTTCAAATCGCCGGATGGCGTTTTTCAGAAATGAGAAACGTTGGTCTCCACTCAATTTATCTCTACCATTTGCCCACTGCATTATCCTCATCCCCATGTCAATAATACACTCACCCCCGGACATCAAAAGTTCTTATATTGAATGCTTCATGTTAGATACTAGATTCTCCGCGTCTTCATGCCATACGAATAAGTTACTCACATAAACACCTCCTAGAGAGATCCAGTATGGGCATTCAAACTCGTCTTTTAAAGGTTAGATCGAGTGAAAAACGAAGTCTTTGTGCCGCATGTCAAGGACATCGTCGTTTATGCGGGAAAACGGTCTGCCCAATTCTGGTGAAAGCCGCTTCTCACACGCGTCTCGAAAAACTTCTTTCAAAGCCCACGGTATATGGGGCGTCTCCTCCAGCAGTTTTTGTGGGGTCATGGAATTATCCTAAAGTGTATGCAGGGCCTATGGTTCCACCTTTTTCCCACAGTGACACTGCAATCATGGATCTTCCTAATCATTGGATCACAAAATCATTAGAACAGATCTTACAATATCGCTTGGCGCTTGTTCGGGGAAAACGCTTCGTGAATGTCCATACTGCGCAACAGCCCGATCGACATCTCCAAACTTTTCAGGAACTTGTGATGGCAGGTGTCCCTGCTGATACTGAAATGCAGTTCACAAAACCTCCTCGACTCTCGATCACTTTTTCATCACGGGAGCCGCCTATCGGTCCATCAGCGGACCTTCTCCGAGCCACCGTGACTCAGAATTCGTCAACACCACGTTCCATCGATACTGTGGTCTCCGATACGGATCTCCGAGCCGCTCCTGGGATCGTCCGTCTCTATCGATCAGACATTCATCAACGGCAGATCACTCGTGTGTTTTCCCTAGGACTTCTCGGGGAAAAACGCCACCGGAAACTTGTCCCAACAGAGTGGAGTATCACCGCCATTGACGACATCTTAGGTCGCGCCCTGCATCAGAAAATCATCCACTATCCCTGGATCAATGATTGTTTAATCTTCGGACAGCAAGCCCTAGCAAATAATGTTCAAATCATCCTCTTCCCCTCATCTTGGATCTTTGAAGCCCAAGAAGTATGGCTTACGTCGTCCCATTCCACGCCTATGATTGATTATGAGCCGGTTCAAGGTCGCCGAACATACGCGTCGAATCTCGCCGGAGCGTATTATGCTGCACGCCTTCCGGTATTAGAATACCTTGACCACATTAGACGCCAAGCTGGAGCCCTCGTGTTAATGGAAGTGTATCCTGAGTGGATCCCTCTCGGTGTATGGCGATTCCGCGAGTTATGTCGCGAAGCACTTCAAAGTCCGCCAATTAAATGCGTCTCTCTCAGCACTGCGCTGACCTTCTTAAATCAACGATTGCGATTACCACTTCAGACATGGATAGATCAGAGCTCCGTCCTTCCATGGATACGACAACAAACCCGGATCACGCAGTTTCTCACAGCTCCTGATACCACTCCTTCGCGCGCAAAGTAATGATGTGCACGAGTCATAGCTAGCTTAATAAACGACACCCAAGGATTACCTTGGTGTTTCTAATGCCGACCTCGGGTTTCCAAGTTTTTAAATCTGTTATCCGTCTTCTATGGATTCGGTTTAAAATTCGGCTCCAGGATTTCTATTTTCGTACCAAACCACACGCCTCCCCGACTTTATATCCTAATGGATTTCATTCACAGATCATTGAACTTCAGTCCGCAGGATTTCATGTGTATCCCGCTCCCATTGGCTATCAACGATTAGTTGATATTATGGAAAAACGGGTGAAAGCTACGTTTACGCAGGCTGACTGGTCAACGTTCAAAAAAACGATTAATCGAACGCAACAACTTCTCGGGCTCGCCACGATCTATGTTGGAGATAATTTGCTCTGGATTCAAGGACCCTACGAAAATCAGTTTCATTATTATAAGCTTCCGCCTCCGTTATGGATTTAATTGTCTCAAATACTCCGCGCGCTTATGATGTGAATACATAAATGTAGCTAGCGTCTATTGAGAAAGTACTCAGTACATATTTGGGAGATAAAAGAAAATGACATTCTCGTTACCACGGAGTGATATTGAGCATCTTGACCAAGTCTGTGATCTTCATTTACATGCTGTCCCCTCTATTTTTGAGCGACCATATGACGATATTGAGTTAGCACGTCATATGCGCGATGTAGGGTATCGCGCAATGGTAGTGAAATGCCATCACGCGGATACCGCTTCTCGCGCTCAGCTGGTTCGCAAAGTGGTGAAAGGTATCGAGGTATTTGGTGGGATTGTATTAAATCATGCCGTGGGAGGTCTCAACCCTGAGGCAGTAGACGCCGCTATCGGCTTTGGAGCCAAAGAGATCTGGATGCCAACTCTCCACGCCGCAAATCATATTAGCGTCATTGGAATGGCGGGCTATCCCCAGCATCAACGCCTCATTGCCATTCAACGGCGTTCACCAACCGTCGAGGGGATATCAATACTCACGGGTAACGGCGAGTTACGTCCCGAAATCGACGAGATTCTAGCGCTCATCGCAGATGCCAACGTTATTCTTGGGACATCTCATCTCTCAATCGAGGAAGATTATGCCCTCGTCGCTACTGCTCAAAAGATGGGAGTAAAAAAAATACTAGTTACGCATCCCGGTTGGACCGCCACGGATTGGACTCTCGACGAACAAGTCAAATTAGCGAAAATGGGCGCAATGATGGAGTACTGTTATGGCGCATGTATGCCTTTCGAAGCCCGACTAGATCCTCAACGAATTGTTACTGGAATTCAACAAATCGGTGTCGAGAAATGCATCATGGCAACGGATTTAGGTCAAACGCATAATCCTCACCCTGTGGATGGAATGCGCCAGTTTATTCGGTTAATGCTTAAACTCGGGATAAGTGAACGAGACATCGGTATCATGACACGGGAGAATCCGGCCAGACTTTTAGATTTGTAACTTTCACCAACACCAAAAGCGCTCCTCTGAGCCATTAGCTGTACTGCGCGGGCGTGACTTCTCTCCCGCCTTATCACATATATTTAACTTAGCGTTCCGATTATTCTGAGATCTATCGTTCCTAAGTACTGTCAAAAACGAACTCGTCTTCATCTTGCATTGTAGTAGCTTATTTTCTCTTCACTCGTGTTGTGAAATGCGTTTTTTCTGTCATAAGAATAATAGTAATCCCTAACGACTTACAATACAGGAATAAAAATGTCCATGCGTACCAAAGTGTTATCCCTCTTTGCACTCTTCGGGTTCTTCATTGGGATTGCCGCGTATACGATCTTCAATTGGCTGATGGTCAATAGCCTCATCAATCTCTCAGGCCTCATCTCTCCGTGGTTTATCTCCGGGGTTGTTGGTGCTGGGCTATCAATTGCGCTCCTCATGGCGTATACTCGCCTTGCGAATGCATAACTCAGTGACATAATAGATGTAGTGCGAAGATATGGGTACCCGTATCTCCAACGTGATGATCCTATTTGGATATGTGATCGCGTTCACATGCATAGGCTGGGTGATGATTCATCTTCTATACTGTTTCTTCTGGGGTTCAGTGACTGTATTTGAAACGAACCCCTTCGTACTTGTCGCCGAGATCAGCCTCATCGCCATGGGATCGTTCTGTCTCGCTTCCTCCATCTATCGATCTGTCCACTAGTTGTCCTGAGTGCGCGCGCGCCGCTATGGGAAGTTAATCCACAAATAATTTAAAAAAAACAGCTTAATAGTAGCTAGCCTCGCCTCTGATGGACCCATTAGCTCACAAACTGAACATATTTTAAGGAGCGCGCCTCTTTAGGGCATGGCGATAGCCGTGGCTAATCTCCTTTTTGGGACGAGTGGATGGTCTTATAAAGAGTGGGTTGGGCCTGTGTACCCCGGTACCACGCGGATGTTCAGTTTTTATTCTCAGTTGTTTCAAACCGCTGAAATTAATTCTACATTTTATGCGTATCCAAAACAAGCCGTCATCTACGGATTAAACCGCGTATCGCCCCCTAGCTTTGTTTTTTCGGCGAAACTGCCCCGTATCATCACTCATCAAAAACGCCTTGATCTTCAACAAAAAGTTGAGAACTATCTCTTTCGCTTTCTGGATTTATTACAGCCGTTATATGCTTCGGGGAAACTGGGGTGTCTCCTGATCCAGTTACCTCCGAGTTTCCAGTATCCGCGTGATCAGAAAAACCTCACTAGCTTTCTCGAGATTCTGCCTCGAACCTATGATTTCGCGGTGGAGTTCCGTAACCTCTCATGGATGCGCGATGATACATGGCGCCTCCTCACCAAGTATGAGATCGCGTACTGCATAGTTGATGAACCACTACTACCTCCGGAAGTTCATCTCACCACTGATTTCGCATATTTTCGGTGGCATGGACATGGATCTCGCCTGTGGTATGATTACCACTACACTCAACCTGAACTTCAGGCCTGGCTGCCTCACATCGAAGACACACGTGATCATGTCAGTAAGATATATGGTTATTTCAACAACCACTTTCATGGCTATGCTGTCGAAAACTGTGTAGAAATCTTAGAAATGTTAGATGCTGCGACTACTCAACAAATTTCCATCAAAACGAAGATCAAAAACTATAATACGACAAAACCCACCCACAGTCCCACACTGACCGAGTTCAATACAGATCATCAAGCCGACGATATTCGTTTATTATTACTGCAATTATCCGATCAAGGACGCGTCACTCGAGGCTTGCAATTACCTGAACCCATATTCACCAAAGAATCGA
>CAJIBO010000291.1_pt1 | contig 11141 bp, 11 predicted proteins | sample 9199371 | NCBI WGS metagenome assembly CAJIBO01 (sample SAMEA7708307, study PRJEB35096) | sediment metagenome | biome: marine neritic benthic zone biome [ENVO:01000025]; feature: sediment [ENVO:00002007]; material: shallow marine sediment [ENVO:03000034] sea grass bed [ENVO_01000059] ... | reverse complement strand
GTGTTCAAGGGCAAAATCTGTTACTGCAGGAGTGAGTTGTCGACCCGTTCCAGCATTCGTCACAAGGAGAATGGCGAAATCACAGTCAGGAACAAGGGTGAGACGCGAGATTTGTCCAACAGTACCACCACTATGCCAAATGGTTGACGCTGATCGACGTTCATCAACCCAAAATGTTAAGGCTACTCTATGCGTTGGAGTATAGCTGACTTGCGGTAAATGGAGTTGGTGAAGGGATTCGGCGCCTAGGAGTCGCTTCCCCTTACATTCTCCCTCCCCAAGCTGAAACTGTGCGTAGTTCATCATATCTTTAACATTCGTCACAATCCCGCCAGCTGGTCCTGAGGCTCGACCAATAGACCACGGCCGAGCTACAGACGGGCGATCATCAATGACTACATGCCCTACAGCAAACCGATAAGTCATCATCTTCCATGGTAGCATATAGGTGTGAGTCATCTCGAGTGGATCAAAGAGATACTCCTGCATGATATTCGAGAACGGTTTTCCCACTATGACTTCGAAGATTCGTCCGGCTACATTAAATCCAGCATTATTATAGGATAATATCTGGCCTGGGGGTGTCAGTTGGGGAGTGTCAATCATGCTCGCTACATAACGGGCGACCGCGTCATCACCCTGTCCAAGATCGTTCGGAAACCAGTCTCCCACCCAACCTGCGGTATGAGTGAATAGGTGCCTAACTGTGACCATATCTGAAGCCTCTTCATCGTAGACGGCGAAATCAGGGAGGTATGCTCGAATAGGTGCATCCAGATCTAGTTCACCTCTCTCAATTAGCTGCATGGCTACTGTACCAACGAATGTTTTCGTTATGGAACCGATTTGAAATAAGGTGCGATCATCAACGTCCAATGGATGGTCAATATTGGTGATACCTAGCCCTGCAGTGAACGTCTGTTCTCGATAGGTAACTCCGACGGCAACACCTGGGATATGTAATTCGGTCATCATCTCCTTGATTTTTGACACTAGCCTAGTGTCGTTCAATCTAATTCTTGTCATGATATATACACAGGGATTTAGGCCCATTCTGGATGTTGATTTACGAGCCATTGAGGATAGACAGCTTTTCGTGTGGGTCCTGGCTTGAAAGGATATTTTTGCAGCGCTTTTTCTTTCTCGAATTGAATGCCTAGTCCTGGTTGTGGAGGTAAGTCAAGATATCCTTTTTTCTGCTCCAGTGGTTCACTTAAAATGTCGTGCACGAGTGGATCAGGAGCGCTTTTATATTCCAATATAAATCCATTTGGAATCGAAGTGGATAATTGAAGCCCTGCCGCTAAGATTATCCCGGTTCCCCACGCATGGGGTACACAGGGAAGTTCCCACGTACTACCTACTATAGCTATCCGCCACGCTTCAGTTATTCCCCCTGTCACGCCTGGTTCGGGCTGTAGAATATCTACGCCCCGCTGTTCGATGAAAGGTTTGAATCCAAACCGCGTATACCAACTCTCTCCTGCGGCAATTCGAGTCGCGATGCGTGACCGTAATTCAGCATATCCTTTCACGTCATCATAGACAAGTGGTTCCTCAATCCAGAAAACATCATATTTCTCTAGCAGTTTCGCCATCTTCAAAACATATGGGATATTTTGAGCGCCATGACAATCAATCATGAGATCAATATCATACCCGACTGATTCACGCACCGCTTTCATCCGTGCCTCATCAGCTTTTGCACCCATTCCCCATCGCATCTTAATCGCCGTAAAGCCTTGCTCCACATAACGCTGTGCAACCTTCGCGAGAACCGGTGGACTGAGCTCCCAGCCGCCTGCACTTGCATAAACTCGAATGTGGTCCCGCACATTACCGCCACCAAGAAGCTTGGCGACAGGCTGATTCATCGCTTTCCCACGAATATCCCACAAGGCGATATCAATACCACTTACCGCCGACATATACGCTCCACTTCGACCTCCTGGAGTATATAATGTCCGCCCTGTTCTCCTACCAATCTTCAATCGTGATCCTTGGTAAAGGGAGTCCCACAAACGTTCAACTTGGAGAGGATCTTTCCCCACCAGTCGAGGACGAAGCTGGTCTTCGAGGATTGCCTTCATTGTAAGGGCGTGCCCCAATGCTTCACCATAACCGATGATCCCTTCATCGGTTTCCACTTCCACAATAACCGCATTTCGTTGAACGACTGTCCCATAATCGCTGCAGGTTTGCCATGGCGGATCTCCGCCCTTAGGCATTGGACACGAAAGAAGAATTGCGCGAATATCTGTAATCTCCATTTACTACACCGCTTTCAATATTACGAATAGTAGACATTTAACGTTACGCGCGCGCGTAGCGTTAAGAAACGCTTAATTGATGTTCCCCGCGTTTATTTCAACAGGAGCGAACGGGTATGGGTACCATCTATCACGTGAAAGATACAAAGACTATCATCTGGCCAGGACAGCGCATCATGCATCTCCTGATTAATGACACCATCGGTGCAGATCATATGGCCATGATGCTGATCGAGTTTGAGCCCAACATGCAGGCATCAGTGATCCATTATCATGAACAGCGCGAAGAGGCATATCTTGCCTTAGAAGGCAGTGCCACGTTGTCGTTAAATGGTAAGGAACACCAGTTATCCCCGAACACCGTGGTGTTTATCCCGCCAGGTGATCGGCACGGTATCATCCGTACGGGCAGTGAAGGATTTAAAATGATTGAGATCTACGCGCCGTTAGATCCTGATCGCATCGAAGTCGAAAGCTAGTTTTGAAATAGGTGAGCATCATAACTAGACAGCTCAGAAAGTATAACTGACACATTTACTATTGATAAATTGACGAAAGACCATGAATACTGAAATCAGTGACGAACTCGGGAAAATGCGGGTATGGCTCCACGAAGCATTGATGCGGAACGAGGTTGATAAGCAGAAACTAACTGCGTTTCTCGAAATCATTAATGGATTACTTGAGAGTACGCCACCCATTGAAAGTGAATCCACGTCTGGCATCACCGTTGCGGAGGTCATGCGGGTGTTCGAGGATGACCAGCTTGAGGTCTTGGAGTTTTCGCAGGAAGAGAATGTCATCGTGATTCGACGGAAGCAATACTTGGAACGGGACATGTGGCTTGCGATCAATGCGAAAGTGGATGAAGTGGGTGGCCGTTGGACGAGTGCAGGCGAAGACAGTCGATGGGAAATTACAAATCCTATCTAGCTACATTACGAGATGATAACTCATCGTAGCTAGTTTAATCCTGCTGAATATGATTAAAATGTTAGTTTACACGATCAAGTACCTATGAAGGTTTATTCGACAGCGTCTTATGATCAATTAGTGAAAACTGTCACTTTTTCTCTCTGGATCTTTCTACCGGTTATTGATGGAATAATACTATTTACTATTTTTTCAACACCCGTATCACAAGAGATTCGATTAACGACAGGAATTCTACTAATCAGTATAACCATCATTATTCTCGGTGTGACCTATCTGTTTTCTCCGAAAAGCTATGTATTGGCTTCGAACGGGGTGATTATTCAAAGGGCAATAAGATCAATAGTAATCCATTATGATGCTATAACGGACGTAAAGAGCATTGATTGGACGTGGAAGATGGCGAGGCTAGGTGGTAGTGGGGGATTATATGGGTATTTTGGCTTATTTCACTTTGCTGGAATAGGCAAAACATGGATGTACGTGACGAACAAAGATCGCGTCGTCTATATTCAAACGAAAGAAAAACAGTACGCGATTAGTCCAGATAATCCGGATGATTTCCTCTTAAGCTTGAAACAGCATCTCAACTAGCTTATTGACCAATCCCGGATCCAACACTTATTATGAAGTGACGTGAACTAATGTAACTCATGCAGATTTCACGAGATGACGTGAGGACGCAATCCGTTCATAATTTATGGGGAATTGGTCAGGCGTATGCCATGAAACTCCGAGCGTGTGGCGTATCGACTATTGAAGTATTAGCGAATCATACGAAGTTGAGTGAACTTACCCAGCAATCTAATATCTCTATTACGCGACTACGCAAATTTCAGCTTCGAGCCAGATCGATGCTAGAGCAAGAGATCATGCAAATTGCCCCTTTTGAAATACTCCCACACAATGTAATCTACCTCGATATCGAGACAGACCTGACTTGTGATAAAGTGTGGCTTATCGGATTATTGGTCCATGACGAGGTCGTCCAATTATATGCTGATAATTGGAATGAAGAACAAGGCATTCTCATCCAATTCTTGCGGATCCTCCGACAACATCCAACATACGCGTTAGCTAGCTACTCGGGAACGAATTTTGATTACCGCGTTCTACACCAAGCGATGCAACGGCATCAGTTAGATACAACACCGTTGGAGTCGCGTCGTCATATTGATCTCTGTCTCGCGATCCGCAGAAGCTTCATTATTCCCTGCGAAACGTTCGCGCTGAAGGCATTTGGCGCGTTTTTACGTTATCCCTTTCAGCACCCAGAGATGGATGGCATGCTCGTAGCCTTACAATATCTGCGGCACGTCGAATCAGGGATCCCGTTGGATCCAATGGTGATCCAATATAACGAAGATGACGTCAAAGTGCTGCCATATTTGATTGGTGCGTTATGTTCCTGTAATCAACACATTAAACTTGAAAGCTAGCTAGTAATTAGCTGAACCTTAATACGTGATGATGCACCTTAGATTACAAATCAATTCCAGTTCAAGTTCAGGGTAACACCTCTGCTTCAACTAGTTTTGAGTTTCATAAACAAACAGAGGTGAGCAATATGCCCGACAGAGAGATACATTGCGAGTTTACTGAACGCCGATATGGTATGACCGGGGAAGACATTCACCAATGGATAGATGCTCCTGCACGTGATCTTGGAGTTCTTCATCGTCAATTGCGTCATGAGTATGATGAGTGGGTCCCCACGAAATTTGTACGCAAATATGGCGTACACCTTGCGAAAGCGATTATGCGAAGTCATATTTGGCTCGATAACAACTGGAAATTGGTGGAAAACCGTTTCTAACTATGACGTGAGTAGCAAGCTAGTAGACCAAAAATATGGAGCACGAATTCAGAACAACGTTATGAATCCTACGATCGAAAGTGATCGAAGTGAGCTAATCAGAGTGCTTAATTTGGAGTTTACGCGCGCGCGTAAACGTAATAAGTTACATTCGACGATTCCGGAACGTGGGGATAACGAGAACAAGTATAATGCTGACGACTAACAGTACGGTGCCGCCTACGCTAATGGCTGCAGATACACCCATCTCTTCTGCCAATATGCTAAGTGGAATAGATCCTATAAAGTCAAAGCTGATCATATATAATCCCATCATACGACCACGGATATTATCGGCTGCACTTAATTGAAATAGGACACTATTGGTCATGACATAAGTGCTGGTCGTGACACCGATAACGATGCGGATCAGTAACGCCAGCGAAAACGTGCTGGATTGTGCAAACAGTAGAAGCGCAGCCCCTCGTAAGATACAAGTGAAGAGAAGAAGCAAGGGTTTCCGTTGTGTGTTACTCGTTGACATTATAATCAGGGACCCCAAAAAACTCCCCACTCCTCCTGAAGCTTGCAATATTCCGAAGCCAACAGCATCAATCCCCAAGACTTCAGTGCTGAATGCAGGCATCAAAGTAATTGCCGGTATCGCTAAGAATGCGAGTGCGATTTTCACACTGATCAATGTCAAGAGTATGATGTCATGCGTTGCAAAATGAAGAATCTCAGAAATATCTTTCTTCATGGATCGCCTAACATGCATTGCCGCATCATCGTGAGGGTCACTGGATTTTGGTTTAATCTGGTATAAGAATGCATTAAAAATCCATTGACAGAATGCTATCACTAAGAGGACGCCGGACACCCCTATCTGTACAACAAATCCTCCAGCTAAGGCTGGACCTATAACGCCAAGGAGATTTAACGCTACATAATACAGGGCATAAGCATCCGAAAATTCGCTTCGACTGGTAATTTCTGAGATAAAAGCCAATCGTGCAGGTAAACCTAGAGTCATGGCGGTTCGCCAAATTACTGCATAAACGACCACATGCCAGTACTCAACTACTCCTAATGCCATAACGCTTGCAAGAAATAGAGCGTCAAGACCTAAAACAACTTGAACATAAAACAGGAGCTGTTGTTTTTTTACACGGTCCGCTAAAACGCCACCGTATACCGCTATGATCACCTGAGGAACTCCCGTGATAGCCGTCATTAATCCCAAGAGAAACGCAGATTGAGTCAGGTCGTACACTACCCAACCTTGAGCTAGTCTTGACGAGAACATGGAAAAGTAGTAGGGGAATTCAGCCAGCCAGTATAGGCAATAATTACGGTTTCGAAGGACTTTGAAAGACCTCAACATGTATTGCATCAAATCCTCGCGCGCGCGCACTTTGTTTAATCAGAACTTGCGTAATAAGCTGAGCATCAGTTTACGGTGCACTGTTTGACGAATGCTTGATTCAGTTCGACTCCAAGACCCGGGCTTTGGGGTATGTGAACGTATCCGTCTTTATCTATTTGGATGGGCTCCTTTAAGAGGCGATCTCGAGATTTTGGCGTAATAATAGAAGGTTCATAGCCAAATTCCACGTAGGGACAATTTGATATGGATCCGATCACCTGCAGTGATGATGCTAAGCCAAGACCACAGATGCTGTGTGTGTGAGGGATAATCAGTTTATCGAAAGCTTCCGCAAGTACAGCGATCTTCTTAACAGTCGAGATCCCTGACCAGATTGTATCAGGTTGAACAATATCAAAGCAGCCCTGCTGAAAGAATTGTCGAAAGCGTCGCAGTTGTGTCTCACTTTCAGCGCCTGCAATCATCAGCGTTTCCATATTCGCTGTGAGTTCAGCAAGACCGTTCAGGTCTTCTCGGTGTAATGGCTCTTCCAGCCAATAAACTTCCAGACGCTCTAATGCGTGCGCCACTCGATAGGTTGTTCGATGAGACCATATCGGTGGAACGCGATGACTGGCCTGATTTGCATCAACCATGATGTCCATTTCATCACCTACAGCATCGCGAACTGCGCGGACAACTTCCACGTCCTTCATCGGATCTGGGAAATGTGCTCGTAACTTGATCGCTTTAAATCCTGCCTCAAGGATGGCTACAGCATCCTTTGCACGTTCTTCCGGTTCTTTCAGATTGATAGTGGCTGCATAAGCTTTTACTTTGGTTTGATATCCTCCAAGAAGTTGATAGATGGGCTTATTGCTCATTTTTCCTGCAATATCGTAAAGTGCAATCTCGACTCCAGCTGGTAATCCCCCCACTGTTGATGATAACCGTTCGAGTTCAAAGGGATCGATGTCTTTCTGTGTAAGTTGCTGCTTGACAAGGTCGATAACAGTAGGCGTTACCCGTTCTGATAATGCGATACCTGTAATATCCTCATCAGTAAATACCTGAACTACCTGAGCAGGGTATGATGGATAGTGTTTCAGTCCACCCAGCCATCCGGGACGTAGACCTGGCGAGGGAAGAGGGAGCATAAGATGCGTCAGCGTGATATCCCTGATCTTCATATTCTGTTCATTCCTTTGAGTGAGTGAATACATACGTGTGATCGTAAGCCTCTACTGCAAAATCATACCGTGGATACGACACTGCTAGTCGAATTATTACTATCACGACGAATAGATATAGCTTCGGGTAAACACACATTGCTCGCGCGCGCATAACCAATGAACAACACAGATAATATAAACAGACATATCTAGCGCGGGTAAGAGAAAGAACGAGAAAAGTGTGGAATGAAAAAGACAGAATCGCGTTTCTTAACAATGCGGGTGATTAGCTAAACGCACACATATTGTATCCATTCATTGAAACTTGCACGTTCCACATCATAACTCTCACGTATATTGAGCTACTGATACATGTACGCGAATTCATTTCTACGCAAGTGTGAACTGTTCGAATTGCGTTGACCCCCCGAGTTGGTGTGCTAATCAGGTGTTCGCCTCTTTTTTGACAATTCTAAGATTAATCCCGGGTCTCAGGTTCTTAGCGGATCGTGTAACGACCGTGTGGATGCGTCGCTCTCTTGTATCTTGCCGTTTCGCTTCATTGATCCAGTGAATATACATGATGCGAGTAGAGGGGGGAAAGGTCGTGAAATTCTGGTAAGCGGTCATGTTTGTCTTCAAGGCGTCGATAAGATCCTGAGGCAGATTATCTCCAATCTTGTGGTATGCATAGGCCTGATCCCAACGTCCACTCTGTTTCGCCGCCTCAACTGCCCTTAACCCCAGTGGAGTCATCCGACCTTCCGCAATTAATCGCTCAGCTCGTTCACGGTTACTTCGAGACCATACGCTACTGCGTCGTCGAGGTGTATACCGTTGCATGAATTCGGTTTCATTAAGACGTTTCATTTTGCCATCGATCCACCCATAAGCGACAGCTTCCAGCACAGCCTCTCTGTAGCGAACGCCAGGTCTCTGAGAGGCTTTCTTTTGAATGATAATCCATATCACTTGTGTATCCGCATGATGTGTGTTTAGCCAGTCTCTCCACTCCTGTAGGGAGGGAAAGTATCTTGGATCCTCCTCGGACAATTCAAAAGGTAATAGTCTTCAATCGTAATTAAAGCTAGCTAGCTAAATCACATTGCCAAACTTATAACAGAGACCCATTCCATCCCTCACAGTATACCCACACCATAATAACGCTCGCGGGTACTCTACAGATCCTCTCTCTATTTCTCCTAATAAGATATTGTGAAATTCATTGTTTCTGGGATTGAAGACTTCAAATGAGTAAAGAGGTAATAACGAATTCATTCATTCTGTTTGTGTCTAGTCTATTCGTCGAAATACCTTCACAACGCGCGCGCTTCTGAGTCAATACTTTCCTCTGCAATCTCCATAGAAGTATTCTTTTGAAAATATTACTAGGAAATGTACTAGGTAACGAGCGTTAATGATTCCTCGGCTTCCTCTATACTGCTTAAGCCCAAAGTTATAATGTCTGTTGGTTTAACATTGTCAAGGACAAATTTCAACCCCTCTTTCGGAGGAATCTGTCCCCCACCCAGTGGTTTCATTATGATAAATGGTTTTTGCACACTTTGTATTAGAGCAACACGTTCCTCAACACTCTCCGTACCATTATATCCTGAATACACATAGCTTCTCAGATTAAGGGGGAACAAGTAAGTATCTATTCCATAGGCTCGTGCTTCACATAACTCAACCGTGGAATTCTGATGAGTGGAAATTCCTGCGATGTATCCTGCATCATGTATTTTATCAACTAAAGGCTGTAATCCGGTAATCTCGTCTTTCGTCCTCGGACGATCTACAAATTGGGAATGGATGATGCAGACGTCGGCGGCATGGTCAAGTAGATGCTGTAGTTTCTCATGATGCCTCTTCATTTGCGAAGTATCGTCAATCCGTGTACTACCGATAAAATGGAACGGGCGTTTTGACTCTGCGTTTAACTCCGAAAGAATTTTGTGAATTCGTTCATTTGCACAGGATTCAACAGCGTTTATGCCAAATTCACGGCATTTCTTAAACAATATTTTGATGTAGTCATCTGTACAACGGCTGCGATATTCCATATTCCTTGCTTCACTAAAGTGAGATCGACCATAAATTGCATTAGTGCCACACACAACTTTACTGAATGATTTTCCATGAATTGAAACGTATTCCACTTCACTGATCCCTAGTTATAACTGTTTTCCAAATATTTAGCTATTAGTTAGTTAGCTTGAAAATGGAATTTAAGGGCTTCAAGTCTGGAGTAACGGTGATACAGGAGTGCCTGTTCACATCTGTTTGGTTGCGATGATGGTTTTTACCACCATCCTGCCTAGATGCCTCGCGGTTTCGACCCCCTCCGTGTCGTGCGCAACCTCGCCTTTTAAACGTCCGACCGCGAAGACCCGTCCGCCACTGGAGATCATTATACGGCACGCCGTGAGGAACATACTCATCTGACTCCACGTCGCTGCGAGACCTGAACGACGGGCAACCGCGATCGCTGCACCCACTTTTCCCTCAAAGTCTTTCCTACCTCGAGAGATGTGCAAGTACCCTACCCGATCGATGAAGGTCTTCATCTGCGCCGTAATGCCTTGAAAGTAGGAGGGGCTCCCAAGGATCAATCCATCGACGGCGAGAATCTGTTGGTACAGCGTCTCTACATCGTCCTGAATTGTACACTGCTTGGTGTCGAAGCAGGTTCCGCAGGCAGTACAGGGTGTAAGCTGGTAGTCAGAGAGACGGATTAATGCGACTTCAGCTCCTTCCGCTGCGGCAGCGCTTAACGCTTCGTTCATGATAATCTCGGTGTTACCCCCTCGACGTGGGCTTCCACTTATCCCTAATATTCGCATAATTCTACACTCGCTACGAGAGAATTTTAAGAGTTTCTATTTATGTCTTTATGCTAGTTAGATAAAAGAAAAAGAGGAATGGTTAAGCTAGCGAACTTGCTTGCATTATCTTATTTTCAGCGCTGTTAAGCGCTTCAGAGGCTTGATTCAACTTCTTCAATCGTGCAATATGTCTTGTCATATCGATATTGACTCTGTTCTTCCTATCATCAATCATTCTCTTGACTTCTTCAGGTGCGGGTCCTCCTAACACTTTTCTTCGCTTGATATTCTCGAGGGGATCCACTGCTAACTTTAGATCCTGTTGCTTAACTTCTAATTTTCGGCCAATGCTTTTCATCGCAGCGACTTCGATCATTTCAGTCGTAATCTGGTCTGCGGACGTTCCTTCAGCAATGGCTTTCGTCGTTGTTTCAGCTATTATGTCATGGGCTTGTCTGAAGGAGATGTTGAATTCTCTTACAAGGACATCTGCTAATTCAGTCATCGTCGAGAACCCTTGTGAGGCTCGCAGACGCATCGTCTCTTTTAAGGGAACCAGGGTTGCTACAACGCCTCCCATAACCTTGGTGCTACCTACAGCGGTATCCACGATCATCGGCTTTAATGCGGCTCGATCACCGATATTTGTATAAGTTGTGCCCTTGAGAGAGGCCAGCGTTGTCATGAGGGCACCTATCGACTCCGCTGCATAAAGTTTAATCGACTCTAGTGAGCTTGGATTTTTTTTCTGTGGCATAATACTACTTGTCCCTGCATAAG
>CAJIBO010000014.1_pt1 | contig 11168 bp, 13 predicted proteins | sample 9199371 | NCBI WGS metagenome assembly CAJIBO01 (sample SAMEA7708307, study PRJEB35096) | sediment metagenome | biome: marine neritic benthic zone biome [ENVO:01000025]; feature: sediment [ENVO:00002007]; material: shallow marine sediment [ENVO:03000034] sea grass bed [ENVO_01000059] ... | reverse complement strand
GAGCCCTATTGAAATCGTTACACCTTACGGATGAGAAGATTGCTAAGCCCTGGGTCGCAATCGTGAACTCCTGGAATGAAATTGTTCCCGGGCACATTCATCTCCGGGAGATTGCTGAAGCTGTCAAGCAAGGCGTTACTGACGCTGGAGGAACGCCTTGCTTGACAGCTTCAGCAATCTCCCGGAGATGAATGTGCCCGGGAACAATTTCATTCCATGAGTTCACGATTGCGACCCAGGGCTTAGCAATCTTCTCATCCGTAAGGTGTAACGATTTCAATAGGGCTCGGTGTGCAGCACGTTCTAATCCCTCTTTCATTTCTGTGCTTCGCATAATGGAACATCTCAATAAAGTGTCTTGACATTTTAAGCTGCATTGAATTTGTTTTTTTTGGTTTTTCAAGAGGATATCTAAGTGATTCTGGGTTCACTTGTCACGAGGCCCGTTAATTAATGCAGCCAATCACTTGGTACCAACAAACTTCACCGAAAAGAAGATCCCGATTAAAATACTTCCTGCGATCAGATGTTCATGATGTACTGAGCGCATCGTTAACTGTGCGAAATCAAAAGGATGTCCGTTGAGTCGTTGATGCAGTTCAATTCCAACAGCTAAGACAACTGATGCAACTACTAAAACAAGATATATGGCACTCTTGATCTTATTCAACATTCCAGATGCAGCGTAGCCTTATTCACTCCAACGTATATAAAAATTAACTAACTGCGTCGAGCACATTTGCTTGTTGAAAGAGACTTGTTTCTGAGTTGAAATAGTTGACGCGTGCGCGTTGAGTGTGATTGGAAACTTTTAATTGGGACCCTGCTTCTCCTAAGGAAGGAGTAAGATTGGGTATGATTACCACAACTATGCGGCTTAAAGTCTCTTCTGTGCGTGGGGTTCAAGATCCGGAAGGTCGTGGAGGTTATCGGATTGAATTTGTTGAGGTTCGCGATAAGCCACCTGTGGTCATTCCAACTCCTTCCGAAATGCCTAAAGAAATGAGTAGTATGGTAGTGCAGATCAGTAAAGGGATTCAGCAAGCGATCCCTGGTGGTAGGAAAAAACAATATGAGTTGCAAAAACTCACTTTTCTATTTACGGGAGAGGAACTCGAAGCCTTTGCACTTAAACCATATCCCAATCAAATTTATGAATTAACAATTTCGACAGGCACTCTCTCTTTTAAGCAAGTTTGATGATTAACGGATGTTCTCCAAGTCATGACTAAAGCTCTCTATTTAGATGATAGCTACCTTGCTGAGTGTGATGCCCTCATTCAAGAAGTGAAAGATGGAAAATATATCCGTCTCAATCAAACGATCTTCTATCCACGAGGAGGAGGGCAACCTTGGGACACGGGCACTATCTTGCGAGAAAGTGAGAAGTTTGGTGTGGTCTATGTTGGGAAATTTGCGGGAGACATCTCGCATGAAGTTGACCAAGCTGGTTTAGCGGTGGGAGATCAGGTTCACTGCGTATTAAATTGGGATCGAAGATATAAGCTCATGAGAAGTCATACGGCGGCGCATGTTTTCTCTTCTCTGCTATGCTCGGGAACGGGTGCTCTTGTGACTGGTAATCAGCTTGATGTCGATAAAGTGCGATTTGATTTTAGTTTAGAGACTTTTCAACGAGAAATTCTTCATAAATATATAGCTAAAGCTAACGAATATTTCGCGCGTGATATCCCTGTAAGGTGGTATGAATTGCCTCGAGAAGAAGCATTAAGAATTCCTGGTGTGATTAAGATGGCGGAAGCTCTTCCCCCTAATGTGCCTTTCCTACGGATCGTGGAAGTTGAGGGCCTTGATAAACAAGCGGATGGAGGCACTCATGTGAAAAATTTAAAAGAAGTAGGCTCAATCGAACTTATCCGGGCTCAAAATAAGGGCAAATTTAATCGAAGGGCTTATTTTCGCCTCATAGATCCTTAGAGAAGCGGTATTGCCACACCTTTTTTTCGTGTTGGTCTTTTATAGTTCGTTCTCGCCGTCCTGTTAACTCTTGAACATCGATGACAACACAGCAAGCTTCGTCAAGTCGTGCTTCATCAAATCGGACTCCGCCTGATGAAATAGGTTTTCGATAGATCTCTTTATACTTTGCATGTAAACGCTGAAAAATGTCTTTTTTGGCTTCTTTATCATTTTCAATACGAGCTTTCCCAAAAGCGAGCACACTATCATAATCGAGATGACAAAGAGAGTCATAGTGATAGCTTACTTCACCCATGAATTCATCGATTTCAAAACAACAGGCAGAATTCTCCGCGAGGAGATCCAATTTTTTTCCTTTCCACCCGCAATGGAATGCGATTTTTCCATCCCAATACAAGAAATTAAGGGGTATGATATAGGGTAGGTTGCCCGTTGAGAGAGCTAATCGTCCAACTTCTGCGCGTTGCAGGATCTCCTCCATCGTCTCAAGTCCACTCGCCATAGTCTTACTATCATTCATCTATGCTTTCACTTGACTAGTGTATCAGCGGAGATCAAAATAAGCTTATTCTTGAACATTGGTGACTGTGCATTATTCTTTGAGTTGCTCTCGAGGAGTTTTTCCTAGACTAATGATGAGGTCGCGGACGTTGCGAAGGTCATCTAAGTAGACAAACTCATTAATGCCGTGATAGTGTGTATCAGCTCTGATGGGACCATAGCAGACGACGGGAATTGCGTGTTTCGCGAAAAAACTTCCATCGTTTCCACCCAGCTCTCCAGCAAGTAGAATTTTGTGCGCCATGAGGCTTTCAATTTGTTCTTTAACGACCTGTACGAAAGGATGCTCTGACGGGGTGAGATAGCCTGGAAGACGCGTGGTGATGTCGAGGGATGCGCTACATCCCACGGTCGCTTTTGCCCGTTCAAAGAAGTCCTGCAGCTCTTGTTCCGCCTCATGGACATCCTCTTCGGGTAAAAGCCGTCGATCAAATCGCATTTCACAGTAGCCTGGAATTATATTCTCTTTTTCACCTGCGTGTATCATAGTAACAGTAAAGCGACCCCATATGAACTCATGAAGAGCGTTGGGAGGAGCATACAGCTGCGATGTTTTCTGATTCACCCACTTTCGATAGGGTTGAAGTGCACCTATTAGATTCATAGCACGATCAATAGCGTTATCGGCTTTAAAGGGATAACCTGCATGGCCTTGAACCCCCTCAACTGTGATCTTTCCCCAAAGGATCCCACTGGCGCCAACAGATAGCCGCTCAGGTCCAGCATCGAGAACTAACGCAGCATCACCCATTAACTTATTTTGATCAAGGACATAGTCAACACCATATTGGCCACCAATCTCTTCATCAATACTTGCAATCAATACAAGGTTGATATCAATATCCTCATTTACGAGTTGTCGAAGAGCTCCGTAGGCAGCAACGGTACCTGATTTGTTATCGGCTGCACCACGACCATAAGCTCGATCTTCAGTGACTGTGAGCTTGAAGGGAGGATATGTCCATCCAGAGCCTGGTGGAACTATATCAAAGTGAGCCTCCAATAATAGCGTGGTATCCGACCCCGCGTCCAGAGTGACGATCACATTAGGTCGAGATAAACCATCATGAGCTCCTTTCTCACCATCTATGACTTCTACAGTCAAAGCATTAGCTTCAGCTTCCTGCACAAGAATCTCAGCACATTTGTCATATTCGAGTTTCGACTGTGCATCTGTGTTACATTCAACGAGTTTTCTGAGCAGATCCAGCTCATATTCAAGCGACTTCATAATGGACACATCTAAATTAACCACTTGGAACAGGTAACTTAGCTAGTTAGCTACAGGTGTGTCACGTCACTATTGTTGACCCTTGTATAATAATTCTGGGTCTTATTTCATACAATGAGCTGGCTGCAATAGTTTGCTTATCACGATAATAATAGAATGAAGATGCTTCTGTTAGTGAAGAGAAGGACGCCTTGGAGAATGCAGATTAAGCCAAGAATGATGGCAACAGGTCTTGACGCTAAGAGAAATCCAACTAAGCGTAGTAAGTCCTCGATAAATTTGAAAAATGTGTACACCATTAAGGTGGGTACCAGAAAAAGAATTAAATAAATCCAAGTCGATGCGATGCCAAACACAGTTTCAGGTAAGGGTACATAGAGAAAGATATATCCAGCGCACACTCCACCCACGATCAAAGCAATCAACGCAGCCCATGGAATATCTTTAATCGGTTTTAGTATCAGCGCAAATCCTGTCACAATTAAAAGATACTGCGTGTACACATCGGGCATGGACTCCCACATGCCAGTTGCAGTGATTAATAGAATGATTCCGATAAAAAACCCTAAAAACGAGATGGCTTTCACAATCCAGCTTAGTGGTTTAACTGTCCGTTCTAATAGCCACGAGGCTGCAGCGACTCCTCCAAGGATTAATATTAGGGAGACAATAGTCATCTTACCGAAAACATCTGCCTGCGAAAGTTAGTTACAGAAAATTCATTTTGCCTCCATATTTATTTTATGAATTATTGATCAATATCCTAGGCTAAATATACTCTCAAAGTAGCTTGCGTGGACTAGGGTCTATTGTCGTACTGCTGGTTCTTGAATAAGTGTTCGAATAATGAGGAATATAGGTATCACCAGTGCAAGCATAGCATAGAATGGAGTTTGAGGACTAATGTTGTCATATAGATAGTTGCCTAGTAACATACCACATGCCATCGCAATATATCCAGCAAAGTTGATGGAGCCATTTACTTTTCCTCGATGTTCCGAGCCGACAAGATCAGCTGATAATGCTGTTGAGGATGCCATAGCAAGTAATTGAGCGAGACCGAACAAAGCCATCGCGATCATCACTGTGTAGAACGTGCCGTTAATGAATAGCAGAGTTGCGCTACTCCAGACAATGAGTGCCAAATACAAGGGCTTTTTCCGTCCCACACGGTCAATAGCCTTGCCTACTGGGATTGAGGCAACACCCATCGTTATCAGCAATGGAAAATAAACAAGCCACCATTGACTTTCTGGAATTAAAAGGATATCGCGAGCATACAAAGCATTGATTACTTGAGTTAAAGCAAATCCAAACATCCAGAGTGTCTGACCAATGAAAAGCCAGAACATTGATCGAGGAACCTTCTTCCATACTTGAATGCTTTCTCGCACAGCTTGTGGGTAAGAGGATATGATGGATTGTAGACGAATTGGCGTATAGTACGTCGTCGATTCTTTTAATTGTAACCGAATCATTGCTGCTATTAAAAAGAGACCTGTCATGAGAACGTAAATAATCCGCATACTAAGGACAAGTCCAAACTGAAGGAGTAGGACTCCGGCGATGAGTGGCCCTGGTGTATTGAAGGTGCTATTGATTAGTTGAGTGATAGAGGATCCGATTCCTCGTTGCTCACGAGGTAACGAGTCTTGAAACATCGCGAATAACGCCGGTTGATAGATAAGACATAAGCTATTCACAATTGACCCTATGAGAATGAATTCCCATGTGGGAGCTATAGCGAGAATGAGATGCGATAAAGCCATGCCAAAAGTCATAATGGTGATTATCCAGCGTCTACCGTACTTATCCGCTAAGTACCCGCCTGGAAATGAGACTGCTGCCATGCTGATGAAATTGGCAAATCCAATCAAGCCGACGCCCATGCCAGTGCCTCCTAATGCTTGGACGTAGTACTGGAAGTTTGGATTAGGCATCTCCATTGCGAGATCCATGACAATCCAACTAAGCACAAGAATACGATAATTTCCTGTGAAAAATGAAAATTCACTTCTAAATGCTTCTCGGATATTCATGGAGATCTTCTCAACTACTCGTTTTACAGGACGCGATAATCTCGTTGTATAGCGTAGTTCACAGATGTCTCTGTCTTATAAATCGAGTCGAAATCTAGAGTGTAACTTCATAATCTATAATCCATTTGGCCGCTATGAGGTTTCTGAGAGATTAGCAATGATGAGTCTTCAAGATTATCAGATTGATTACTATGTTATTAAAGAAGACTGGTGGAACTGGGGGAGCGGTGATATATACAATCAGGCGGGGACTGCAATTGCTCGTATGCATCGACGAGCATTATCCCTTCGTGCCTTTATCGAAGTGACGAACCTAAATGGGCAGCGACTTTTCTCTGTTGAACGAAAGATTGTATCGTTACGTCCTTCATTCGTCCTCAAGGACGAGCATGGAGACACTATAGGTCGAACTAATCGTAAACTTCTCACTCTCTTTCGGCCAAAACTGTGGTTAGAAGACGCCCGAGGGCAACGGCTACTCGAGGCACAAGGCAACTTTCTTGGCAAAGACTTTCAAATAAAAACTGGGCACGGACAATCAGTAGCAAGGGTAGCGAAAAGCGACTTCTTTCGCGATCTATTTCTAGGGGGAAGTCTATTTGATTACAGTGACACCTATGCTGTAAAAATCTCTGACGGGAATTATGATAAACGATTATTATTAGGATTTGTCATCGCCATCGATAACAGCGTTCATGATGACGATTAACACTCTCTTCCTTCATAAACAGAGTTTATATATTTTTATAGCACATCGAGAGTACAATTGACTGAGTGCTACACTAAATCTTCTTATCACTAGACATTCTTATGAAGAGGAATCACTTTTGTGCGCTAAATACCTCGTCTTTACTGGGAGACCAAACGCTGGAAAAAGTAGCCTGATCCGTCTTCTCGTAGGATTAAATGTTAAAACTGGAAAGCGGGCAGGGACAACACGGAATATCCATAAATACCCGCTCGACTCTGGTTTGGTTCTCATCGATATGCCAGGATTAGGACGCATGCTTGGCGCGTCGAAACGATTAGAAAACATGATTAATGATCGCATTATTCAGTTCTTAGAAAGGCAATCTCAGAACATAATTTTGACTATCCATGTATTTGACCTTTCAACCTTTCTCGAAGTTAAGCAACGATTAGAAAAAAAAGGATTCATCTCAATTGATGTGGAGATGACTCAATTTCTTCTCCGAACCTTGCCTCGACGACCTATAGTAGTGGCAAATAAGATTGACAAACTCAATCCACAAGCACAAGCGAATGCACTCACCGTATTCAGGCATGAACTAGGTGATAAATCTGAAGCTTTTTCCCTCTTCTTAGTTAGCGCAAAAACCTCGGAAGGTTTAGGACTGCTCAAACAAACCTTGCATCAACGCCTCGTCGACGAAGGGTTTTCCACACCTTTTAGGATTGCTGGAAGAAGTAACTAGCTATCATACGCGCCCAGTATAGCTAGTGGAACCTGAATAATCCTAAGGAAAATCTTATAATGCTACGTTTTCTATACAGTAATTGATGGTCTTTGATAACCATCGGAATTATTGGGAAAACAAACGTTGGTAAAACAACGCTCTTCAATGCCGCAACTCTTTTATCGGCAAAAATCTCTACCTACCCCTTCACAACGAAAGAACCCAACATCGGTACTGCTTATGTGAGTGATATCTGTGTCTGTTCAGAACTGAATGTATCTGACAATCCCATTAACTCGACATGTATTAACGGTTGGCGATATGTCCCTATTCGTATCATCGATGTACCAGGTCTGGTGAAAGGGGCTTGGCGAGGTCGAGGACTTGGAAATCGTTTTTTAACAGTTATTGGTCAAGCAGACGCACTCATCCATGTTGTGGATGCGTCTGGCTCTATTGACTCAGATGGAAAGTTAAGTCAACGAGGAAGTGGAAATCCCATCCTCGATGCTGTCGATATTGAAATGGAGATTAATCATTGGATTACTGATATCCTTACTCGTAATGAACAACAGATTCTCCGAGAGGAGGCAGTGTCATCGTTACCCCGTGCATTGACTACGATACTTTCAGGGATTAAAGCTAGTCGAACACAGATTCTGTCAGCATTACGCATTTCAGAATTGGATTCCAAGCCTTTTGAACAATGGTCTCAGGAGGAGAAGCTACAATTTGCTGCAACTCTTTTGCCTTTAACAAAACCAACACTCATCATCGCTAATAAAATGGATCTCTCACCAGCTGAAAACAACTACAAAGAGCTAACGGAGTATTTTGGTCGCAGTCTTGTAGCAGCATGCTCTGCAGAAGCCGAATTAGCTCTTCGGAGAGCTGAGAAGCAAGGACTGTTAGAGTACACGCCAGGCCAAGAAATGTTTCGAATCAAAAATTCCGCTTCTCTCACCCTTGACCAGCGTCGAGCGATAGATTATATAGAGCGGCGGGTAATCGCGAAGTGGATGCGTACAGGTATACAACAAGCATTAAACACGGTGGTCTTTAAACTGCTAAAAACTAACATGATTTATCCTGTCAGCGATGAAACGAAATTCGTTGACCATCATGAAAATGTTTTACCTGATGTCTATCTTATGCCTGATGGAGCCACTCCGTTTGACTTAGCTCGACGAATTCACACACGATTAGCAGAGAATTATGTGTTAGCGATAGACGCTAAAACGGGTATTCGACTTCCAAAAAATTATACCCTTCACCATAGGGATGTTGTCAAAATCATGACGCAAATCAAGGTGAAAGGGTATTCACCGCGCTAGGTAGCAACGCTCGGACCTTTAATACCCGCATGTATCATACAAGAAGAGGATAGTGAGACGCCATTCCTTTCGATAAATACGCTTCTTCCATAAGTTCACAAGCGTGAATCCGAATCTCATTTTGTGCTTGTTGAAAGACTTCGGGTTGTATTTCATCATATAATTTCTCAGCAAATTCAACCCATACATAGCGACTGCTTCTCCCTATCTTCTTTGCTGCTTCTTCCATTTCTTTAAGAATCGATATCCCCTTAGGATTCTTCTGGAGATGACTGTAGAGAATTGTCCAGAATCGGGTAGCATAATTGAACTTTCGGGCACCTTGACGTACTGCTTCGTTAAATCCTTGATACGTTTGTCCTGTTCCTCCGTGTAAAACGATAGGAACATCAATGTTTCTCGCGCGTAATCCCGCTCGGATCTTGCCGATTTGTGAGTAAAAGATAGGAGGATCGCCAGTCATTTCGCCATGTGCAGCTCCAATGAATACGGCTAATGCCTCGGGATTTGCTCCTGCAACCAATAATGTGGCGTCGTCTACTTTCGTGATCTCTTGCTCGATTTCGTCGCGTGATTGGGCTAACCGAGCATGTGCACTTCCAATTTCTCCTTCTTCAACTTCGACGCTGATCCCTAATGTATGCAGATCATCGATGATTGGAGCGCATTTTGCGATGTTAAGTCGAACTGCTTCAGTGCGATCAGTTGTGGATTGTTTGGAAAAATCCAGTTCAACAGAGGTGTAGCCGAGTTTTGACGCCACGTAAGCGATCTCTGGATCTTTTTGGAGGTGATCAATATGAAGACAAATGGGTATCCGCTGCCCATACTTGTTGACACGAGTTATTAGAGCGTCAATAATTAGATCTTTAAATCTCGTAAGTTTCTCGGTATAATCTTGGCCTGGAAGAGCGTAACCTATCTGGGACTCTGCGGCTTCGATAATAACTGGTGAATTACATTCAAAGGCTGCATCTAGCACTCCATAAATCATCTCAGGAACAACTGCGTTCGCTGCTAAGACGCCAAAATTATATTGATCAGCAACATCAAGCAACTCTTTTAGATTTAGAAATCGCATTTTTCCTTGGGATGTCTCAATTATGTTTAGATATGGGTTTGTATCAGTGGATAAAGGCGCTATGTCCTTTGGTTTATCCATTCCATCTCATCCTTTACAGTATAGTAAGGTCAGAACTATAAAAATATCCAGGTTTTCGAATTCCATCTCGATTTAGTTGTTTCTCTTGAGATAGTTACCAGATCAGGGAGAAATCAGTTGATATAAGCGCGCGCGTAGAATAGTTGATATAGGTAATTCGTCTATATCTTGCGGAATGGTGATACAAATGTCTTGTCGGAAATCGATTTTATATTTCTCGGGTCCTGGTGAAAAAAATACTGAGGAAACGTTCACTGCAGTTAAAGCTCGGGCAGAGGAACTTGGAGTCACAGATATTGTTATCGCGAGCACACGAGGCGGTACAGGTCTTGCCGCAGTGGATGCCTTTCCAGGATTCAATGTTGTGGTTGTACCACATGTGACAGGGTTACGAGAACCCGGAATTCAGACAATGAGCGATGAAATGCAGGCAAAGATTCGTGCGAAAGGAGGAAAGATTGTCATTGCGTCTCATGCGTTTTTGGGTGTCGACCGCGCCGTCCAAACCAAATTTGATACGGCTGGTCCCGCGGGTATAATTGCACAGGTCCTTCGCATGTTTGGGCAAGGCATGAAAGTTGTCGTGGAAATCGTAGCGATGGCTGCTGATGCAGGAGTTATTCCGGTCAATAAAGACGTAATCGCGATAGCTGGGTCAGGACGCGGAGCAGATACTGCTATTGTTGTGCAAGCTGCTAATACTCATCGACTCTTTGAAACAGTGATTAAAGAAATAATTGCAAAACCCAATATGTTATAGTTCTGTGAACCGACAAAAACGTGCGCGTGTTCTGTTAGAGCATCGTTGCGCGCTGTTTTAGCATTGGAAAACATGTCATTTCGATATCGTCGATTCTTTCTCCCTGTACATCAATTTTTTCCTGGTCAATGGTCCCACATCCGCGTTCAGCAGAGAGATAGAGATGATAGATTTTGTAAGGATTCAATTTCATTACTCTAGATGCTGTGGCGTCAATAGCTACACGATCAAAACTGGCGAGCAATAGGTTGGACGGATATACCGGTAATTGTCCTTGAGCATCCCGTCTTTCAGCGAGATTCATGAGTTTGCCATAATGAATTGTAGTCATTCCATCAATGATACCGAGTTCATATGGGATAGCGGAATTGACATCTGCAATTGTTTCAGCGATACCGATACCTTGACCATAGATCTCTTCGCGATCATAGTGCTGATGAATAGGAAAATTGTCTCCCTGTCCTCGAATTCTATTTGCGGTCCGATTAATGCCATATCGAATAGCAGATGGAAGCCCGATCGCCCAGTTCTTCAGGCAGAGTGAGACACATGTAGCTCCGTGAACCTTGAGTGTTGTGACATTGATCCGGAAATCGGATTCAAGATATTCCTTTGCTAACCAAAAATCTTTTAATTGCTTGCCGTTAGGGATTGGGATTGTGGTTGGCTCACTCCAGTTCGTATCAACAAGCCGTACACCGTATTTCTGACAGAGTTCTTTG
>CAJIBO010000211.1_pt1 | contig 11575 bp, 15 predicted proteins | sample 9199371 | NCBI WGS metagenome assembly CAJIBO01 (sample SAMEA7708307, study PRJEB35096) | sediment metagenome | biome: marine neritic benthic zone biome [ENVO:01000025]; feature: sediment [ENVO:00002007]; material: shallow marine sediment [ENVO:03000034] sea grass bed [ENVO_01000059] ... | reverse complement strand
AGCAGGATATGATTGGAATTGTAACCTGCCGGGTCACCTCGACCGGTGGCCGCATCACCCCTTATAATGGACGGGAAGGCCGCTTTGGCACGAATCCAATGGCTATCAGTATTCCCGCAGCTCAGGAAAACCCCATCCTCCTCGATATCGCGACGAGTATGGTTGCAGGTGGTCATATCGCCGTGATGGCGGCACGGGGCGAGAAAGCACCGGAAGGTTGGCTCCTCGATAAAGACGGGGCTCCCACCACCGACCCGAATGGGTACTTGCAGGGCGGGTTAATGGTGCCCTTCGGCACCTACAAAGGTTATGGTCTCAGCGTCATCATCGCCGCCCTTCCCATGTTTCTCCCTGACCTCGGTATTGAGAAGGAGAATGAGCCCTACTTATGGGGACATACGTTCATGGCGTTGGATCCTGTCGGTTTCATGCCGGTTCAAACCTTTAAAGAACGAACTGATGACTTAATTCAATACATCAAATCGTGTCCACCATTGCCTGGAAAAGAGGTATTAATGCCTTTCGAACGAGAATGGCGAGTGAGGGAGCAGCGGACGAAAGAGGGAATCCTTGTCGATGACATTTTCTGGACGAATTTCATTGACGTCGGCAAGGAACTTGGTATTGATGTCAATAAAGAAATGGGGTTGTAACCGCCGCTAACCTGTCGGCAGAGCTCAGGGTCATTGATGAGAGAACTTAACCAATAAAGGCTCCCTGACTAATGAGTCTTTTTTGAAGCGATTTCATATCGATCTTTCTAAGCTCCTTGTTTTCATGGATAGCCATTGCTGCAGCAGTTCCAGCGCCCTGTGCTATTGGTATAGCGGCTGGTACTTGTCGAACTGATCCATGAGCCTCATGTGATGCTGAAATGCATCGTCCAGTTATTAGAACATTAGTTAAATGCTTAGCTAAGACACATCGATATGGAATTTGATAATAATCTCCATCTGGTGGAGCGAGAAAGAGTCCGCCAATCCCAGTTGGGTTATGTATATCAATTCGAATCGAACACGCAGCAATTGCATCGGGAAATTTTGTCGCGCCTAATACATCTTCCTTGGTTAACACATACTCACCTAAAATTCGGCGCGATTCTCTCACTCCAATATATGATCCAATATCAACAAGATAGGCTTGTTCAAATCCCTTCATATATCGTCTCATAAAATTCATAAGTTGTATTACTTGCTTGAGTCCTTCAACCTCAGCGCGTGTCAGGTCTTTTGTACATGTGGCATCAATTCCATGGACTCTAACAGTATTCACATAGATTTGGTCATTGATAGGTGTCAGATGGAACCAAAAACGGCCTGCTGGAAAGTCATAGACACCATCTTCTTTCGCAGCCTGTACTTCTTCTTGAAATGGGCGGTCACTCACGGAAATTCGATCCCTCATGATTTGCTGTTTTTTTCCATAAATCTGAAAAACTTTATCAAGATTGACTCCTCCTACCCGAAACGTTGTTGTAACCGGTTGCAAAAGGCCGTCTTGCACGCGTCCCTTCTCATAATGCGCGCCAGCTTGAGTCGCAATATCACCATCTCCCGTAGAATCAATAAATATCTGTCCCTCTACAGCTTGTCGCCCGGACTTATTCTCTATAATGATCGCCTGTACTTTCTGTTCTTCAGCAATTGTATCAACAGCCATTGTATGGTACAGTAACCGAACGTTCGCCTCTTGCACTATTTCCTGAAGTACAAACTTCAATATTTGGGGATCAAAAACTTCCACACCACTAAGCATCCCCCCGAGATACTCTTTTAAACGATATTCTTCGATTACACCCCCAAGCTCACGACATTTATGAAGAATTTCTAGATAAAGGCCACGAGCAACGCGTTTTTCATGTGGTATCTTCCCCCAATAAGCGTGGGAGGTATCCATCCGTGTCATCAACCCCCCTGTCATAGTCCCTCCTAGGCAATTGCCTCTTTCAATAATCATCACATCCGCTCCATTTCGCGCTGCTGCAATAGCTGCAGGAACACCAGCTGAACCTCCGCCAACAACTATCACATCTGCTCGATCAATTACAGGTATCCTCTTCTGAGGCTCTACAATAAAATCCAACAAAAAGTCACACCTAGCTATCTAACTGGGTTTAGACCTTGGAAAATTAATAAATGTTAGCTTCCATGATTCGAATAACGGAAAGATTGGCAAGCTCATTAACTAGATGAAAACGCGCGTGCGTTATTCTCCGAAATTACAAACAACGACCTGACTTAAATAGTGATTAGAGTAGACTAATAAGAAGGTCGTTTTGATGAGCCTATTTATTGTAGATGCTGAGAAATGTAATCGTGACCAGATCTGCGTTGAAAATTGTCCACGTGCGCTTATCGAAGTAACTACCCAAAATGATGTGCCTACACCCACAGCAGATGCGCAGGAATTATGCATCAATTGCGGCCATTGCGTGGCAGTCTGTCCAACGGGAGCGCTTTCACTCTTAACTATGAGGTCAGAGGACTGTTTACCGATTCAACAGGAACTGATGTTGAGCCCTGAACAAGCAGGACAATTGCTGTGTTCCCGTAGATCTATCCGAATGTATACAAACAGAGCTGTAGCCCAAGAGACTCTTACTCACCTACTTCATCTCGCTAGTTATGCCCCCACAGGGAGTAATAGTCAACCAGTTCAATGGCAGATTATCTATGATACCCATGAAGTGCAGCGGTTAGCAGGTTTGGTTGTGGACTGGATGCGACAATCCATGGATGCGCATCCAGATGTAGCACTGCGTTTTGGTCGCATAGTTAAATCGTGGGATGTGGGAATCGACCGGATTTGTCGCAACGCACCTCACGTGATTGTAGCCCATGCCCCAAAAGATCAGACTGCAGCACCATCCTCCTGCACTATCGCATTGACATATCTGGAATTAGCCGCTTATGCCTATGGTTTAGGGGCTTGCTGGGGTGGCTATTTTCACGCCGCTTCGCGGTCCTGGCTTCCAATGCAGCAAGCTCTTGAGCTTCCCCAAGGACATAAGTGCTTTGGAGCTATGATGATTGGCTACCCAAAGTACAGATACCACCGAATTCCTCGACGGAATTCTCCAAAAATTACCTGGAATATTGTTTAGTCCATCCTGAGCGTTTGTTAATTATGCGCCGGGGTATATCATCAAAAGTATGGTGTGCTGGCGGTGTGGAGCCTCGGGCGGGATTTGAACCCGCGACCTGCGGCTCTCTCACGATTGCTACGAGGCCGCTGCTATGCCGTCTAAGCCACCGAGGCATATATTCTCATCTATGGACTCTCTTCTAATGTAATAAAATTGTTGCTATGGGCTACGTGCGCGTTTTATCCAAGTGGGTGCATGCGTTTATATCCAGCTCACTGGATGTGGAGGATTCGAGTAACATGTTTGCTTCATTTATGAGAAGGGTCTCGTAGGATTATGTTTTGTGAGCCTAAGCCAAAATATTTACTATGATTGAAGGAATATGTATTGCTTAATAATAGATTGTGGGTAACTGAGCATGAAAATCGTAGATATTGTTCCACGAGAACGTTTAATTGGGAAAGTTATTGGACAACCTGTGTTTCGCGATGCGATCAATCACGGGGGGAATCTTGTGACATGGGAATATACTGAGATTTTGACAGATGAGGAGATTTCTGGCTTTATCCCGACAGGAATTTCTGGTGATGCTTTATCTGCGATCAAATCTGTGATAATTGGATCGGATCCTCTGCATATTCAAAAGATTTGGCATCATTTGTATTGGCAATTTTTTAACCAAGGGCGCTCCCGAGGAATGATGCGAGCGATCAGCTGGATCGACATTGGGTTATGGGATATCATTGGGAAGAAGTTGAATGCGCCAGTATATAAGCTGTTAGGAGGTTACCGAGATCGCGTACCAGGATATGGAAGTGGAGGAGTTCTCTCTTTAACTCACGATGATTTGGTGAAAGAACAAATGAGTTGGGTTGAAGAAGGATTTCGAGCGGTCAAGATGAAAGTGGGTCGTAAAAAGTGGCGCGAAGATCTCGAACGCGTTAAAGCAGTACGAGATGCGATAGGATCTTCAATTGATCTCATGGTCGATGCTAACAATGGATGGTCGGTTGCGACTGCGATACGTGTCGCGAAGCGTCTTGAACGCTATGATGTGAATTGGCTTGAAGAACCTGTGATTGCAGAAGATTACTCAGGCTATCAGCAGATTCGATTAGCAACTGAGATTCCTATAGCAGGAGGCGAGAGTGAATACACGAAGTGGGGTTTTAAGGAATTATTGACCAGGAATTGTATCGATATTGTTCAAGCGGATGTAGGACGAGTCGGTGGTATAACAGAATATATGAAGGTTGGTGGGATGGCTGAAGCGTTTAACCTCCCAATGTGTCCACATGGGGCAGGTATTGTAAGTGCTCATTGTGTAGCTGCAGCATCCAATGGAATGATTGTAGAATTTTTTGATGGTAACCGCCTTCCTAATACAACTCTTCGGAAATTTCAAGAAGAATCGGGATGCCGTTTCATGCCTGATAGCATACGTCCAGTTAACGGTTGGATAGATTTGCCTAATGTACCCGGCTTGGGTTTTAACCCTGATCTAGATGCCATAAACAGATATAAGGACCAGTATCAGTTTGATGAAGCCACCTTATCTGTACGACGAACCCTTCCTCCAATGAATAACAATCTCTTTCAATCACTCTGAACTATCTGATACTCCATTATTTTATTCAACTCATGAAGGGCTTTGATAGCTACCAGTATCATGTCGTCTGTGGGCTCTTTTGTAGTTAAATATTGCAGAGCTAGCCCCGGATACATGAGAATTTTCAAAAGCGTTGAGGTTTTATGCTTCCCATATAGCCTCATGGCTTCATATGATATCGCGCCAATAACTGGGATAAGGGCGATTCGATAGGCTAATCGAATCCAGATTGTAGTATGCGGGAAGAGAGAAAACACAAAAATGCTTACTATCATAATTACAAATACGCCAGAGGTTCCACATCGAGGATGTTTTCGCGAACACATTCTTACATCTCGTACTGTTATCGGGGTCATCGATTCAAAAGCGTTAATTACTTTATGCTCAGCACCATGATATTGAAGAATTCTATGATACTCGCTCCAAAGTGAAATTAATTTCAGAAAAAAGAGAAATAAAACAAGTCGTGTCCCTCCCTCAAAAAGATTGAATAGCCATCCAGATATCGGAAATAGTGTCACCATGAAAAAAGGCGCTACTATAAAGAAAGCTGATGCTAAAATTATGAGGGCAATAGTGAATCCGATTTCTTTATTTGAAATAGATTCATTCTCTGCTTCCAAAGCCATATTCGCAGAATAAAATAGACTGTGTAAGCCTATATATAGCGTGTCAACAAATGCGGGCGTTCCTCGAATAAAGGGTAACTGAAAAATGGCATGTTTTTCAGATAACGAGTGTGCTTCTTCTGTTATTGTTACAATGGTACCATCCAATTTTCGTAAACTAATGGCTTTGTGAGTTTTGGAGCGCAGCATCACTCCCTCAATAACGGCTTGACCTCCAAAGGCTAGGGATCTTTCGGACAACTTCATAGTGGTTCTTATATTGCTTTCCTATTCCAATCACTATCACTTTTATGAATCAGTAAACTATATTCTAAATGCGCAAGAAACTGGATTCAAGCATCGTTTTTCTGGTAACGGTTGATTAATCATAGGATTGTTTAGGATACAAACGTTTCCACATGACAAAACCTACTACTACTAAAATCATCCCCGAAATAACGGTGTTAATGTTGAAATCACTAAACCAAATGCCATAGATCACGAATGCACCAAATAACGAGATAGCGATAAATACTAAGATAGTTCGACGATAGATTCGATTGACAGGCATTATCGCGCAATCCTTGTTATCAATTCGTGATAGTGCATGAAAATATAAGATTTTGCTTTTAAAAATAAATGAGAAATAATTGCAGACGAAATGCTAATCGCGTGCATGCGGCTTCATTATGTCAAATAGGTAGAAAACTATTATACTATCAGTTTATTTAATGTAGGTATACTTTATCGTCCATCTCTTTTCAGCAGAAGGTCAGGACTTGTCGCGTCCAATCAAGCGGAAATATCAAAGATTTAAACAAATGCGCCCGAGGGGACGACCCCGTGGACGTTTAAACCTCTATGATGACGTCAAAACCATTGTAAAAATCGCTGATCAATTTGATCTTCATCCCCATCAGTTAGCAACAGCGCTTATCCAAGCTTGGAAGAAACATAGTGCATCTTGTGGCCCATTGACTATCTATCGACGGGGTAAAAACCAGGATGCTATTATTGTTATGATCCGTCATGGTGAACAGATCGTTTCACAATTCTCAGTTCATTTAGATATTTTACGTAACACAGAGTATTACATTCGTTAAATGCTTGATCCATCTCCTCGACGAATGACGTAATACTCAACGACAAATAATAAACCTTATATACCTCTAGATACTAGATGGGGGGCTTGATTACATGAACGCTCACCATGTCGACACCATCTTCGAAGAGAGAATATCGAATTACTCACATCTAACCAGAAAATACGCTGGTAAGATTACACGGATCGTTGAATCCGTGAAATCTGAAATGAAAGAAAAGATCCAGGAGAGTAAAAAAGGAAATCGATCTCAATATTTGACAGCACTCGAAGAATGGTACGCCCGAAAAACTGATTTTTTCAATCGCGCTTTAGATGAGATCGAGACGATAAAAACTGCTGGATTTAAACACGGCCAGACAATGTACACACTGATACGTCAAACGCAAGATGCCTTAGCTCATTCAGTCTCACAACTCCGAGCCGATTTAAAATAACCAGTCAAACAGTTCCGATGCAAGTGACGCGCGCGTGTATATAGCCCCAATCTAAGATGGCATTATCTTTACTGAAAGCAGTTTATGACGAATAACGTTTATGCAGGATTTCTTATAACAATAAAGCAACGCTTGAAGCACTACACGCGTTGAATCAAAGGTGAATGTGTGGATCAAACAAATATTATCTTAGGTCTTGTAAAGCTAATTCAGAAAGCAGAGACCGAACTACCCACAGATGTAATCCAGGCTCTTGAAAAAGCGTACCTTATTGAAGAAGACTTAGCCAAAACACAGATTGCAACGATTCTAACCAACATCCAAGTTTCACAAAAATCTCAACGTCCAATGTGTCAAGATACAGGTATCCAAACATTTTATGTATCCCTTGGTGTCGATTCACCTTATCGCGCTGAATTAAATAATTTAATCGCTGCTGGAGTTAAGGTGGCTACGCAACAGATTCCTTTACGTCCAAACACTGTTGATCCGTTGACTGGTGACAATCACCAAGATAATACGGGGCATTATATTCCACACGTTACCTGGGAGCTAGTGCCAGGAGACAAGGTATGGGTCACTGCATTTCCAAAAGGTGGAGGAAGCGAAAACATGAGTCGACTGGGAATGTTGAAACCTAGTGAAGGCTTGCAAGCTGTTAAAAATTTTGTAGTAAATGCGGTAACAAACGCAGGTGGGCAGCCTTGTCCTCCCACCATAGTTGGAGTTGGAATAGGGGGAGGAGCAGATCTTGCACTAAAAATTGCAAAAAAAGCTTTATTGAGACCTATAGGGCACACCCATGATAATCCGGCGATAGCCATGATTGAGAATGAGTTGATCTCACAACTTAATGCAAGTGGGATAGGTCCAATGGGTCTTGGTGGGAAAACCACAGTTCTTGATGTTAAGATTGAAGTCGCGCATCGACATCCCGCAAGTCTTCCTGTTGGTCTTGTTGTCCAATGTTGGGCGAACCGCCGTGCCCGTTTGCTGCTTCATGCGGACGGTACCTGGGAGGTGCAGTAAAATGGAATATCATCTTACTCTGCCATTACAGAAAGATGATATATCCAAGTTGCATATTCGAGATGTACTCTATGTAACTGGAAAAATGTTTACTGCTCGAGATGAAGCTCATCAACTCATGCTGAATCTTGATGCGCTCTCTGTGCCCTTTAATCCTGCGGAGATGGCTTTGCTTCATTGTGGGCCTTTAATGAAATTTGTAGAAAGTAAGTGGTATGTCGTATCTGCTGGTCCAACCACTAGTAGTCGAATGGAGTCGTTTGAAGATCGCTTTATAGCAAAATTCTCTATCACCATTATTATCGGAAAGGGAGGAATGGGGAGTAGAACTTGTAAGGCTTTGCAGAAATATGGTGCAGTATACACTGCATTCACAGGTGGTGCAGGCGCATTAGCTGCTGATATGGTTGATGACGTGTTAGATGTTTTTTGGTTAAAGCGTTTCGGGATGCCTGAAGCTGTGTGGTTATTCAAAGTGAAAGATTTTGGTCCATTAATTGTAGCAATGGACGCTCATGGGCGCTCTCTTTATACGAGATAACGCGCACGTAGGGATTTCAATTTAGAGTTTATTATATGTAGTCTATTGGTGAGGAGCTAGATTGCTATAACTTCGTTAAGTGATGGAGCCTTTTCGTCCCAATCGTAATTGGAGTTCGCCCTGATACTGAGCCACGTGCCCATTCTTTATTTCAATGGGGTCACCGACATCATGGGTCTTCAATTGATTATTCCATAAACTGAGTTGAATGGTTCCGGTGTCATCAGCGATGGTCACATTGGTGAAATTCGCCCATTCGCCAAACCGAGTCATCACTCGTCTCATGGGGAGAATCTCAATAATCTTGGCTTTCAGATCTACACGCTTCATTTTATTTTTGAGTTGTCCTATTTTCTGGGATACCGTTTCTTTGCGATTATATCGCTCTCTAATCTCGTGCACGGGCACATATTGCAGGTGATTGTGGAATTCGTTGGGGTTTTCTAGCACGATGGTTTTTATGGGAAATTGGGACACTACCGAGTCGTTATCGGTTACTAATATCATGGCTGTATCTTCATCTTTCACGCCTCGACAAGTGATCGTCAACGCTTTCCACTGATCCGTTTGATTCTTCCATGCTTTAATGATGGATGCAATTAATCGATGTGGGTCGATATCATATTTCGACGCAATCTCGACAATTGTATATAGCGGTTCAGCATACATTCTCATCTTACCTTTATGTCGACCTCGACCATATTCGTATGCATATCTAGACAAAGAAATTAACCTCTTCGTGAATAATCCAACAAGTATTAACTGAAAAACAGTAAAATAGTCACAGATTTTAACATTCAATTGCATGCCGCTCTTATAAGTCCTTGTGAATTAGCCCAAGTTAAGTTATGGTCTAGTAGTGAGTCGTTGATTATGTTTCAGTTCATGATTGATTTTCGATATGATGCGCGCGCGTAGGTTTCGTTGTATTTCGCTGCGCTGGCTCTTGTCCCGTGGATCTCATAGCGTTTCGTGACGGCAAGATCATGTTAGTGGAATGTAAAATTGGATTGAACCCTCATTTACCTGAACAGCAAGCGAAACGTATTCTCAATCTTGCGGAACAGATTCATGCATCATGTATCTTGACAATTCGGAAGAAGCATCGAGGCATCAGATGGTTTAAGGTAACTAAGCAAGGACTCACAGAGACAGGTCCCCCCGTGACCCCGAAAAAATAATGGCGGACTCTAATCCGGTTGGCTTCTTATTGGGCGAGGTAAGAAATGAAGACAACTATCTAGCCGGGAAGTAATCCTAAAAAAAGGGGAAAAAACTGATTTCTCTGTGTCTATTCTTTTACGACTTGTCGGGCAAATTCGAGTGTCTGCTCTAAGGTTACAACGGGTGTAATTCTCGCTGTGTGATGTGTCAGGATCGGCTCAGCACCCAAGAACTTGGAGATCTTGAGAAAGTTATCGGCTTCGAGGATGAAGTAAAAGGTGTGTTCGCTTGCATTCAAATAGAATCCGTGGAGCTTCACTCCTGCCTCGTTTTCATGTTTCTCGATATTCTTGAGGTACGCCATTAGCTCATCGTATTTTTCTCCGTGCTCAGGACGTGCAAAACAGAGTTCTGGTGAGTGCGTTAATTGCGCTATGACGATCAAAATATTCACCAAACTACGGTATCAGACGCTCTCAACATAAACTTTCCCCGAACATTTACGGGATAACAAACGTTTTGCGAAAAGATAGCTAGAGAGACAATTCGATCGAGACTTTATGCAGACCATTCTTCAGAACGATTGCATCAAACATATGATTAAGCCTCCCTCGTCTTATCCTCATACTCTTTTCTGATGAATGAAAAGTCCTCTTTTTCGCTAGCTACCGTTAATGTTTTGTATCTGAAAACGAATGTCAAAAGATGCCGATTCCCAAATTCAATTTAAAAACAATCTCCGATGAAATTACCAATCCCTGGTCTCCAAAAGATATCGAGACGGTGAATAACGCAGTCATCCGAATAGCACAATTTCATGGACACTATCATTGGCATAAACACGATCATCACGATGAAATCTTTCTCGTGATCACAGGGAACATAACCATTCAGACAACGGATGGCAATATCCTTCTCAACGAACATGAAGGGGTAAAAATACCGAAAGGCCGTGAACACTGCCCTTCATCTCCTGAACCCTCTATCGTTCTCATGTTTGAACCATTGCAATTGATAAGTGTAGGCGATTACGTTAGCTAAAAACGAGCTTAGGAACTAGGTAATACGTAAACATGCAAGTGATATACTTACAAATATCCGAAGGATGACGTTGTCCAATACAGAATTTCATTAATGGATACGGTAAAGGCAGTTGTCAGCAAGATCCCAATGAACAAATACGTCACCAATGCTGGAAGCTGAAATCGCTGAACACGCATCATCAGCGTTATCAATCCAATACCGAGATAGCTCAACCATATCAATCCAATACCCTGAACACCAATCCATGATACTGGCGGATAACTCGCTGCATTGTTTAGCACAAGAGGGGTCCAATTCAATGTCAGCAGTAACGAGACAATGCCTGCAAGAACGTATTGATCCTTCACGAGATAAAACGAGATGAGAAATTGTAGTCCATATAAAGCGGTATTGGTGATCAATAACGAAGGCGGAAGCCGCAGCAGATAGACGATGACGTCAAGTCCTGTATTGTCTGGATGGCGTATGGATACATTGACGGAACTTCCCGTGACCAAGACAATAAGAATACCTCCCACGAGGAGTAGGACATGCCGTTTCTCGAATTGCATGATGCCATAAAATCCCATTTCGAGTGTACTATATAATGATAATTATACAACATTTCGAGACATGGATAATTAACGATAATGTTTTTCAGATCATTGAGTGAGAAGAATAATGTTTATTTTATCGCAACAAATGAAATGAACACTATGCCTCGAAACGATTTCAGAAGCTTAACACTTCCCGAAGGTTTGTACCTCGAACTCGAGAAATTTGTGGCACAATCCAATGGCTACTATGTATCAATCTCTGAAGTGGTCCGAGAAGCGTTACGAGACTACCTGAAAAAACAATCTGAATAATTCAACTTGTCGTTACGTTTCTAAAACTGTAAATTAAAAAAGACGAGATAGCCCAATTACATTGAACTATCCAGGTTCTAGCTATTCTTTTTATAACTATTTGGAATT
>CAJIBO010000149.1_pt1 | contig 11809 bp, 10 predicted proteins | sample 9199371 | NCBI WGS metagenome assembly CAJIBO01 (sample SAMEA7708307, study PRJEB35096) | sediment metagenome | biome: marine neritic benthic zone biome [ENVO:01000025]; feature: sediment [ENVO:00002007]; material: shallow marine sediment [ENVO:03000034] sea grass bed [ENVO_01000059] ... | reverse complement strand
TGAAATGCCTGGACGTATGGGATAGTATCGTTGACGATGTCCTAAAATGTCTCTTTTTGTCGCTTTTTTTTCTGTTTTTCGCATTTTATTACCTTTTTGTAATATTCTGTGATCTTGTGCATAGTATTATCATTCCTCATGAATTATGTTCTCTCTATCCCACGCGCGCGCCTATGAGGTAACCATGCTGGACGAGTCAGCTTTCACTCCAGGGTCTCAACGTGTACATATAAGCTAGCCTTTAATACTCGATACATATTATTAGAGCGGATGATGAGTTCTACATGATTAACAGATTTTCTGTAATGCTTTATTTTGTACTCATTATGTTGGGCTCGTTAGGTGTTACTCAACAGATTCAGATTATCGAAGCTGCGGGAGCTATCCAAATTAGTGACTGGATCCAATATGAAGTCTCAATCACTCCGATTCTCACAGGAGAAATCACTCCAACCTCGATAAAACTTGACTTCATAAACATTGAAGCTTCCATCGCAACAGTACAAACACGGATTCAGTTATCCGATGGAAATGAAATAACTGATGTTGGGCCAATTAATATCGAAACGGGGTCAAATACCGGATTTATAATACCTGCAAACACGAGTGTTACCGATCAAGTCTTTATTCACGGTTTCGGGAATCTTTCAATAGCTGCTGAAACAACATCAGTCTACACCGGAGTTGACCGATTAATCGTGTCAGCCCACTACACGAATGCGACGCATTCGCTTCAAATTATCTGGGATAAACAGACTGGAATGATGCTTGAACAAGATATCACCTTGTATGACTCAACCACATTTATGAAAATCCTTGATACCAATATCTGGCAGACACAATTCAGCACTGCTTTACTCTATCAAATTGCGATCGTCATAGCGATAGCCTCTGTGGGACTTTTTCTCGTACGTTACTTCCGCAAGCGAAAGTAACTTCCACAGCGGACGAGCTCTGCGTCCGTGTCATGGTGATGAAGAGAAAGAAAGGGGAAGACACCTATCACCAATCAGATTTTCTTTCTAACCAAGCCTGAGTATCAAGATGAATCTCGTCCCAAGTTCTGACGTATTCTTTAACTTGTTCGACGAGCGTCACAGTCTTGTCGTAGCCCTGCTCTTCAATGAAGGTCTGGATCTGCTTCTGGGTCTTTCGCTTTGGTTGCCAATCATCAGCATTTGCAACTCTGAATACAAAGCGAGTATAGTTTGCAGCAGCTAATCTCAGATTTTCGGGTTCAACTTTGTCCACCGTATCATACATAGTGTGTCCATAACCTCTCCCAGTCCGAGTTCTTCTGCCTTCAGGGTCTCCACCACTCCCACAGGGGACGCCTTTTAGAAAGAAGGGCCAGTGATCACTATAGGGGCTGACTCTCTGATCCACGGGCATGTCAGCATTCATCTCGGTTGACCACTTCTCGAGATAGGGCTCGAGCTCCGGGAAATCGTGAAAGGTGATGCCTTTCTTACCTTTTCTTCCACCCGAGTCGAGGTTAAGCATGAATCTGATGTCTTTCATTTCTTCTGGGTGCATTGCAACGTAGTTGTAGGAGCCAAATAGCCCGGTTTCTTCAGCTCCAAAACATATGAGTCTTACCCGCCGTTTCAATTGTTTTCGTACTTTCCAAAGGTTTCGCGCAATCTCCATAACTGTCACGGCTCCCGATGCGGGGTCAACCGCTCCCTGACTAATGTCATGACCATCGTAGTTGCTTCCAGCGATGACAAACTCTTCGTCGTCTGTAGTGCTAGGAATGTCGCAGATGACGTTGTAACTCTCAATCTCAAGATTTCTGCCAGTAGTCTTGAGCTTAATTCTGACGTCGTCTCTTCGCTTCAGCAATCTTATGAGAAAGTTTCCAGCCTCGTAACTAATACCCACCGCAGGTATAATGGGGCTGATACCACCCGTTGGTGGACCATAAGCGGGATAGTGATTCATGAAGATCCAGCCTTTCGCTCCTGCGAGTACGCTTCTCACATACTTTTCAGTTCGGTGGAGGAGTCTCTGCATTTCTAGCGGTTTTCTACTCGTGACTAAGACAATATTACCCTCAATTTCATCTTTCCTCTTCTCATAATCATCGATGGCTCCATCGCCCAGATAGACGAGGTTAGCCTCGATCTCAGCACCAATACTGTGGGGAAGAGAGATCACTTCAAGAGCCCTCTTCAAGGGACTCGTAACTCGAAGAGTTGCCTTGCCACGTTTCCATCCCGGGATCGTATAGGACTCGTAGTGTGCATTCTTGATCCCATACTTTTTCAATCTCTTCACCATCCATTTGACTGATTGAAGGTCGCCTTTGGTCCCTGGAAACCTACTGCCGTAGATGTCACAGAGCACCATGAGGTTATCCATGGGCTCCGATGATGTGTATATCTCTGACATGATTTGTTTATCGACTTTCAGGTAAGGATTAACGCCCAAATTTACTTCACCTGCACTATACATTACTATCAGAGATTTTAAGCTTTCAATTCGTTTAGTGAGCTAGCTAGCTAGTCTCCGGCACGCGTGCCCGCGTAAGATACTTTGTTATTTGAGGTACTCTTCAGCGTTTCCCCCGAGGAGTCCAAAGATTTCCTCTCCGGTGAATGTTGGCCACCCTGCATTACTACATATGTCGTTCAGTTTATGTCTGACCCATTCTACACAGTGTTTCATGGAGGGACAGAAGGGGTAGTCTGACCCGTACATGACTCTGTTTAAAACGCCATATTGCTTTGCTAACACTAGATTCCAGGCCATAATGAAGGGTCGACCAAACATTCCCGAAAAATCAGCATAGATGTTGGACTGCATCCGCATCGTGGCAAGCAGTTCCTCCGTCCAGGGATAACCCATGTGACTCGCCGCTAATTTTAGGTCTGGAAAATCCCAGCCGATCTGTTTCAACATATAGGGTCGCGAGTATTCTAATGATGTGAAGCTCGATGCCGATGCTCCAAGATGGAGCATGACTGCAATGTGATGCTCTTGAGCCTTCTGATAGAAGGGATACACGGCTCTATGATTTGGCGCATAGTGGGCATACGTTGGATACAGTTTCATTCCTTTAAACCCGTACTCTTCAACCGCCTTCTCCAAATCCTTCAGTCCACTTGTGTTGAATCGTCCCCTATAATTGAGGGGTTGAACACCTGCAAAGCCGATGAGCTGGTCGGGATGTCGCTCAACAAAGTCAAAAACATACTCATCAGGAACCTTCGTCTTCGACACTCGCGTAACATCAAAACCAAGAATCACCGCTTTATCTATCCTCGCGTCATCTAACTCTATCAGATATTGATCCAGGTCGATATTCCAAATCTCTTTCGCCTGGTCGAGATCCTGACCCAGCATCCCACCTTGCTTGGTGGTGTCCATCACAAACTCTTCACTGAAATGCTCTCCATATCGACCTATATGAGTGTGAACATCCAAAATCATAATCTACTCAACGCCTCTCGTGTAGATCGAGCGCTCGCGTAAGAAATGGCGCTGCTGGGATTTAAGGGCTTCAATATGTAATTGAGACTGGTTAAGATATATGTTTCATTCATTGTTACTACATACAAGCGTGCGCGCGCGCACCGGCTATAACGATTGGGTCGCCTACATATAGATCGGTATATGCGGTTGGAAATGCCTGTTTGAGCGCCTGCAAGCTGATTGGCGAACTGTCGTGAGGTGAGAGGGCGACGATTTTGGGATCATAGGATTGTAATAGGGCAATATTGTCTTGGAGTTCTTGGCGATTGATAGGACACCAGGGTAGTTTCCCGGTTCCCAAGTATTTATGGAGCGCCATGCCCTTCACCTCAAATGGTCCGCCTTCAACAGCATAATGAAGCCCGCCAATTACCCCGTAGAGAGGTTCATCAAACAAGGCTTCGGTGCGCTTGAGAATTTTGGGTAATGTTTGGTGGCCACACCCGATGACGAGAACAACGCCTTTATCTTTGACGTTGATCGCAACGGCTTGTTCATGCGTTCGGCCAATGGTTGCGATTTTGATGTATTCGCCAAACAATTGGTTGGAGATTGTTCCGATCGTTGCCACACCCGATCCGATAATGGTGGGGGTGCTGGTATGAATTGGAGTAAGTCCGGGGTAGGTCATAGGAACGGGAGTGTAGACCGCTGTCTCTGGTAACTTGAGTTGCTGTGCCGTTACTGAAAATGTGTTGTGGCGACTCCATTTTGATCCCCCGACGTGATCGCCGTGATTGTGGGAGATGATGATGGTATTGATGTCATTCAACATTATGCCGAGTTGCGTCATGTTATGAAGGAGTGGGGACGGATGTTGTTGGCGCATGTTCAATCCAAGATCAAAGAGGATTGACCGAGTATCGGTTTGAAGGAGATACGCGACGCCGAGTTCAGTCTGAAGATTCGGTTGACGCGTCTTCCAGTCGACGAGTGGCAGAATTTCGAGCTTGCTCGTGACGCCCCAGTCGGTGATCTTCTTGACAATGGTGTGTTGCCATTCCTCTTCAATCTCGAGTTGTCCCCGTCGATAGAGGGTAAGATCTTGTGCAAGAGTGGGATTATCCCAGAGGGGGAGCAGCGTCACCTGAGCTCCCGCTTGTTCAAACCGCGATAAATATGTATCCATCTCTCGCATGCCTCCTCGAGTCATGCGGAAAATCACGAAGCCTGTAATGCCACGATGTGGCTCAGCAAGGGTTTGGGGCGGTACGAGGATTTCGACGTTTTGACTGTCCGGCTTGGTGGGGACCTCGGTTTCTAAGAAGTGTTCAAGGTGGTCAGGACCCCAGATGTCCATGAAGGCGATATAGGTGATCCAACGTCGATCGTCATGATGCAATGAAGGTTGTGTCATTGTTTGCTCCCTGTGCTTAATGAATTTCTTTGACTTCTCAACAAGAGATAACGCGTTCTAGAATTTAAGAGTTCAATGAATCAAGGACAGCAGAATACGTCTGATGAATGTCTGAGTCTTTTACGTGCGCGTGTCTCGACCAAATCAATAAAAGGTAATATCAAACCTATGTTTCAGAGGGTTAATAATGTCGAGGAGATATTCGAGATTAGGGAATATCGAGGGAACAATCATCAGAAGTGAAGGCGCGGATCTGTTAGGAACGATATACATCGGTCTTGGAGAAGGGAAGAGACCAACTGCACTTCTGCTCCATGGTCTTCCCGGGTTTGAGAAAAACGTTGACATCGCGTATGGTTTACGGGAGATCGGATGGAATGTGTTACTTCCTCGCTACAGAGGTTGTTGGGGTAGTGAAGGTAAGTATCGATTCACCGGAGTTCCAACCGATGTGAAGAACTCGATAACACACATGGTAACAAAGCCATATGTTGATAAAGAGAAGATCTTCCTCATTGGACATAGCTTGGGTGCTTGGGCGACTATTATCGCCACAGCGCAAGATCATCGTGTTAACGGGGGTGTTGCTATTGCTGGTGGAATCAGTCAGAAACCCACTGAGGCTGAAGCCAGAGGGAACACACACGTTAAGAATCTCATAGAACAGAAATTTTTAAAGAATATTACCTTTGAGGAAGCGGTTGAAGACTTGATTAAACGGGGAAGTAAACTTGCTTCTCAGGACTGGATAGGGAAGATTTCGCCTCGACCTCTCCTAATGATCGGAGGAGAACATGATGAAGCCGCTACTCCTGAGAGAGTTAAAGCATTGTATACGTACGCAAAGAAGCCAAAGAAACTGGTTATGATAAAGGACGCCGACCACGTGTTCACCAAACAAAGGCGCAAACTTGTTAAGACAGTTACAGACTGGCTCAAAGAGCAAGTGTAACGCCCCCTCCATTGATTCAGAGTTTTCTTTCGCGTGTATTAGTTAATGATTTAATCTCTACTAAATAGTTGTGGAGGAGCGTTGTGTCGCGCTATTATGATATCGCCATTAGGCGCCATGCCCAGTCCATGTCCGCCGCCATCAACCCAACCAATGACTTTTCCAGTAGAATCTACTTTCGATACACGTTTCGTCAATCCGTCATGCACCCAGAAGTGCCCCTGATTATAGATTACGCCCCAGACTTTACCAATATGCGTCCATTGTCGTAGAAAATCGCCCTCAGGCGTGAAAATCTGAACACGCCAGCTGGTACGGTCGGCAACATAGACGCGGCCCTGTGCGTCCGTTTCGATGCCGTGAGGTAACAGGAATTGACCCGGTCCCATGCCTAAGGTTCCCCATGATCCCAGGTAGTTTAATTCGTTATCAAAATAGACAACACGACGATTCACATATCCATCAGAAACATAGAATCGCCCATCTAACCCAAACGCAATATCAGTACATCGGTTAAAATGTCTAGAGTCGACCCCTGGGACCCCTGATACGCCAATTGTTCGCAGGACTTGTCCTGTTGGTGAGAAAAGGTTACAGACATGCGCAACGTCGTTGACCAACCACACATTGTCGTTTTTGTCACACCTCACACTATGAGGGCGTCCAAATTGACTTTCACCCCAAGATCTAACCAGGTTACCATCACGGTCAAAACATAAAAGGGCTGGCACATCTGGACCTCTTTGATACACATAGTAGTTACCCTGGGAATCCGCAGCCGCCCCAGAAGCCCCGGTGCTTACCGTTGTTCCAAACTTCATACCCTCAGGTAAGGGTAATTTAGGCCAGTCCTCGACAAGATGATAGCCAAGGTCAACGGGGCTTTCAGTCACTTCCCAAGCACGTAGTTGGAGTAATTCATCTACGTCCTTCGCTGGTTTAGCGAGTACTTCAGCTGATGGTCCATCGATCATACCTGGTTCGGGTTTATAACCGGTGGGTGCTAGTAATGGAAAGGGTGCGTAAACCATTTTTTTCACATCATGCTATGCTAGTTGTTATTTGTGCGATTTTGAATGAATTCTGTATATTCTAACTAGCTTGAATCATGGTATTAATGTTACGAATCACATTTGCTCAGTGGTCTTTCGGATGCTAGCAATCTAGCGGGCATAAACTCTTCACTGAGACTCTCGTCATATCCACCAAATACGTGCTAACGTCAATAATCGTTACAGCGCGCGCCAGCAAATACGCATCCTTCTTTCGTTGTCGTGGTCTACTTACTACTTCTAGCAGAGGGGAGCGATCAGAATCTACGCACGCGAATTAATAACGCCAAGTACAACGCTGATCTCTGCTATATGCGCGCGAATCACCTCTAAGAAAAAATGGGGTGATTTGGGATTTAAAACTTCAAAAATTGAAAAAAATAGGGGGGTGCTAGCACGTTAGTCTAGCAGGATTTCCTCGCAGGTTAAAGTTGGTGTATTAATCGGGAATAGGTGATATTGTCCATGTGTGCGTGGCGTGTTGAAGAGATCGATAGCAGCCCAATATCCATTTCGATACTTGCCCCAAAAGAATTGTCCATCGTAGAATCCTGCGAATATTTGGGTACCATAAATGCCCCAGACGCGTTTGCCAAGATTATCTGTTCCGATGAAGATACTGTTACCACACTGTCCCCACATGATGTGGAGACCATCATGGGTGTACAGTAAGAAACGATAACGCACTTGAATGCGTTGACAGGCTTTATCAAACGTGTTAGGTAACTCTGAGCGGAGCCGTTCCAGTTCATCGGAGATTTGATTCGAGGGTACGAGAGTGTCACATTCGAGAGTGTCAGTAGTTTGCAGTGAGAAAGCGGTTGTGGCTGCGTTCACGGATGCCGTTCCAGCGATCAGTATGACCGCGAGGATTGAGAGTATTACAATTTGTTTTCGCATTGTGAATTCCTCGCGCAATTGTATATGGAGACTTAGTATTTACCGAACGCGAATGGAACGGGCGTTTCAATCGCGTTCCGTATATATACGTATCAGTAATAGACTATCGATTAAGATGTGGAATCACCGTTCCCCTCGATTCACTCTGAGTCTATTTATTGTGATTGTGGGAGTAGCTCTTGCTGGCAGTGTGAGCCAAGCTACAACACTTCAAGCTGAAACGCCAACTCAAGACCGTGTACATCAGTTGCTTGCACTCGCTACTTCTGCAATGGTAAAAGCAAACCAGACCCTACAGTATGCATACCAAACGGATATCGATCCTGCAATCATCGAGCAGGCGGAAACCGCATTTTCAACAGGTGAGGTTCAATTGACACTCGCTGTTGCGACGTTTCGAGAAGAATCGCCTGCGCTTCCTGCGTCATGGGGGAACGTGTCTCTTGTAAACGCACTGGCTTTGGAGGCGTTGCACTCCTTTCATTCGATGATCGATATGATTGCTCCTCAATGGAGTGATACCTCGATCATATCTGATTGGCGGAGTCTTCAGAGTACCATCACTCGCTTTGAACAATATTTGGAACAGGTCTCAGCCATACTTCAGTTCACTCAAGCATTACATCCAAATTATGATTATACACAAGTAACAAATTATGTGAATATGGCTGAGGACCATCTCACATGGGCTGCTTCAAACCTCACAAGGCTGTCCGTCAATCAAACCACTTCAAATTTAAATTCTGCTCGAGCTCTCCTCGACAAGATCAGTCAAGAAGCGACACAAATGACTGCCTCAACCTTGATCAAGAGACCACAGATATTAGATTACATTAACGAATCGCGTCAAACGCTTGCAGCCCATGAGACCACGGCACTCAGCTTAGGTTTAAATATTGACCAGTCTGTCGCCACGATCGCTGCAAACCTCGACACAGCACAGCAACTTACCGAGGCAGACACGGTTGATGATGCGATGCCTCTTCTCCGGGAAACTCATCAGTTAATGCTTGAGCTCGCGGATGAGATTGCTAGAGAGAAAGTGATAAACAAATAAGTCAACAATTCTCAATGATATCTGATCAACCTGGGAGTTCTTTTTAAATGCTCAGACTGGCGCCAGTACCAATCCTAATGGCCATTTTGATCCTGTTGCAGACCTGTCCTTTTACTATTGCACAAGATCCTATCACTACCTCGCACCTCCATCTCCTCGTGTATCAGGATGGCGCGGTTCATGTCCAACAATCTCTCGTCATGAATGGGTCAGTACCCACAGTGAATGTCACATTGTTAAGCGGACTGTATGAGCATCTTGTTATTGTTGATGAAAACATGTCCTTCCTGGATTATCAGTTATTTGATAATATTCTGGTTATCGATAGCTTAGGTGCACAAATAGTGGAGCTTGAATATGATGCACTGGATTTGACGAATAAAACACACGGAGTCTGGACGCTGATGGTTGATGCACCAGTCAATGTCACGCTAACGTTCCCAGTTAACACGACGATTATTGATTTGAGTGTGGTCCCTCTTGAAATTGTGAGTTACGAAGGGCAAACCAGTCTCACTCTGCCAATGGGCGTAAACTCGGTAAGTTATGTTATTGCGACGTTGATCCCCCAAGAACAAGTGCGAGAGTTCCTGGATCTCGTAACGTCGATCATTTCGCAAATCCAGTCACGTGGTATTGATACCTCGCCAGCAGAATCTCTTCTTGACCAAGCGGAGACCGCGTTCCTCCAAGGCGATTACTTGCAAGCGGAGCTCTTAGGTAATCAAGCGTTGACCTTAGCGCTGTCTCTTGAAGCTCCCACTATTCCCATGGCACTACTGTTACTCATCATTGTAGTGAGTGGCTTCGGAATTGTACTCGTTCTTCTCGTCCGACTGCGACAACGTATCGACGTCGAGGCCATTCTAGCACGGTATCCCTGGCTTCGCGAGGATCAAAAAGCGGTGATCCGTTACCTCGCCCAACACCGTGGGGGCGTCTTTGAAGCCGAGCTCCGAGAAGTGTTTCATACTCCAAAGTCAAGTATGTGGCGACTAATCAAGAAATTAGAAGATGCTAAGCTAATCACGGTGACGGAGCGTCAGAGACAGAACTATGTAACATTTCACATCCCTCCTCCAGAGTCTGATAACTCTCATCAAGAAAATTGAGAGACATCAGTTACTGGTTCACTAATCCATGGTTAAATATTAAGCTAACAGAGGATTCTAAGACGCGCGCGCGTAAATCTCTATTCATGTATTGAACACGCTGCGTACACACGATTTTCTGGGATTTAAGGATTTGAAAGAAATAGGAACAGAAATGACGCCGCATCAGGTTTCCCCAGAGATTTCGGTTTGGATTAACTTATGGCATCCCCATATATGTTTGGGAAAAACGAATATGACGCGAGCTGCAAACGTTATGTAGGAGGGATAGAATGGCGTTGTCCAATCAATCTCTCAAGATAGTTCACGGAATACCGTGAAACGAGTTGGACCTATCTTAGCTTCGCGTTCATCACCCTCCAACCACGCGGGTCGATGAACACGGAGCCACAATTCTGATCAATGTTACAACGTGACACCGCTCTCAATATCGCGGGTGAAATGTGCACACCCTCAATTGGCACCATATTTTGAATGCTCAGCCAAGTCTTCAGGTGCCAGGCGCTCTCCTGACGCGATGAAACGATGAGATGACGGCTGCATCATCTACGTACTGATGTTGTCAAAGATCGTTCCAGTCACACAACAATATCCGCATCTCCTACCTGACGCTGATGGACAACATCAAAACGGGGTGCGCTGCGGCGACCTATCTCGCGACATACTTCCCTGCCTCAGCGCATCCATCTTTCTCACAAGGTTGTGCGCGTGTACTAACACTGGTCTCTGGGATTTAAGACTCCGATAAACTGTCTGTTCACTGAAACTATTAGGCTATTACCTAGTATCTCAATGTATGGTATTCTAGTGATGCTAGCAAAGGCGATCACAATCTAGTTAAGCTCCCCTTGCGCAAAATGATAATTTCAAGTTAGCTAGTACGCTTTAAATAGCTTCTAAACGTGTAGATGACATACACACTACGCATATACTCATTACTGTAGATTGCTTGCCTATCTATGGAGTCAGTTACATGCCAAAAAGGATCAACGCCATCATCTTTGATTTTGGTGGGGTGCTCAGTCATCCACAAAACGAAACAAACAAACAAAGCATGATCCAACTTCTCGGCATCGAAGAACGCGAGTTTACCGAAAGCTATTTTCGCTATCGGAGCCAATACGATGCAGGATTGATAACGGGTAGACAATATTGGACACGCATCGGGGCGGTATACAACATCACGTTTGCTCCTGATGATATCCAGAAATTAATCACCCTCGATGTCCAGAGCTGGACGAAGATGAACCAAACGATGTTAGACTACCACTTCGCGATTCAAGCCACGAATATTAAAACCGCAGTGCTATCGAATATGACCTGGGATATCCTGTCCTACATACGGAAACACTATACCTGGATCAATACTTTTCACACCCGTATCTTCTCATGCGAACACCATGTCACGAAACCGAACAAGACAATCTATCAGATCTGTCTTAACGCATTGAACGAGTCTCCTGAGCACTGTATATTTTTTGATGACTCATTGACAAATGTTCAATCCGCAGAAGACCTTGGGATCAACGCGCGCTGGTTTCAGAGCGAACATGATGTCCTTGAAAACATCTTTGTTCAATACCTGATGTGAATAGATCGCTTTGAGTTAGATTATGATGTAAATTTAATTGGTTTTAGATACATGAAAAAACTGTTGTCCTTGCATCTTGAGACAAGACAAGAACCAACATTGATGTTAATTTGATATAAGACACATCTTCCTTCAACGAACACCCCTCCCCCTGTTCCTACATCACCCACTAAATAGCAGAAGCACCTCTCTCTTCTTTGGCGATGGAGAAGGAGATCTGATCACAGTTTTTCCCTCGTTGACATGAATCTCGCTCCCTCGACAATCCCACCTACTCGAACTACAAGTTAACGCATATGGTAAAACGACTA
>CAJIBO010000167.1_pt1 | contig 12392 bp, 11 predicted proteins | sample 9199371 | NCBI WGS metagenome assembly CAJIBO01 (sample SAMEA7708307, study PRJEB35096) | sediment metagenome | biome: marine neritic benthic zone biome [ENVO:01000025]; feature: sediment [ENVO:00002007]; material: shallow marine sediment [ENVO:03000034] sea grass bed [ENVO_01000059] ... | reverse complement strand
TTGGACGTATTTTGGTGGCTGTCTTGATGGTGCGCATCACGTTTTCAACAAAAAGAGAAGCTGGATCTTCGAAATAGCCTTCTCCATCATCTTGAAAATCAATGGTTACATTATCGATTCCTGATTGTTGGACAAGAGCTCTGATCTGAGTTTTCACCAAGTCAAGGGGAGTTCCTGGGGTTATCCGCACATCAAAAGTCGCTTCTGCAGTGTCAGGGACTACATTAACTTTGACACCTCCCGCAATCATGTTTAAGCTGGCGCTTGGATAATGGAAGATGCGTTTCAGGCTCTGTTTTTGTTCTGAGTTGAGAGGCTGCGAGTGTTGGAAGATTGTTATACTGTGTGAAAGCACTGGTTCAAGAACTGCTGGAATCGTGAGAGGATAGTTCTCAATCTGGGTCACGGATGAGGTGACTTGTATGAGGTCATGTATGGCATTATGTCCGAGAAAAGGTTGGCTCCCATGAGCGGTATGCCCTTGAACTCTGAGATGGGGACGCAGATATCCTTTACAACCAATGTCAATCGCGGGGTGACGGGGCAAGTCTCCCATAGAGTCACCGATAAGACATGCATCTCCAGTCAACTGTCCAGTCCTACTGAGCCATTTGACGCCATCAGTGGCTCCAGTCTCTTCATCACATGTGAACCAGAATTCGACGGAACAATGGTGCGCAGGGTCAAGGGTCTTAATGAGGGTGGCAGCCACCATTGCTGCGGCACAGGATCCCTTCATATCACTTGCACCTCGTCCATAGATTCGACCATTCATGTAACGACCGCTAAAGGGATCGTTATTCCATTGTGCGGCATCCCCAGGAGGAACGACATCTAAATGGCCCAGCCATAAAAGTTTTCCTGCTTTCTTGCCGGGTAATCTAAGACAGAGATTAGGTTTATCCGTACAACGTTGAACGATTTCTGTCGACAAACCTTTTGTCTCGAAATATGAAGCAATATACTCGACAATATCGCGAGTCGATCCCGGAGGATTCACTGTAGGAAACTGAATAAGACGTGAACAAATATCGATAACCTCTTGTTGGGCAGCTTCAGCATCATAGCAGAGTTGATCGAGGTATGTTTTCATTCGCTTTACCTTCAATGCAGGACGTTTGTAAGCAGCGATATTCTTGTGAAAAGATTTAATTATTGTGTTTTATCTTAGACGACATGGCCGAGGATGTTAAAGCCATAGTTCGAGCTCAATTTGGAGATGCTGCTGAAGCTTACGCAGTGAGTACCATTCACGCAAAGGGTGAGAGCTTGGCACTACTGGTGGAGTTCATTCAACCGCAACTATCTTGGTATATACTGGATGTGGGCACGGGCGCTGGACACACAGCGATACGCTTTGCACCAAGAGTTAAGGAAGTTGTCGCAACGGATTTAACGGAGGCGATGGTTGAAAAAGCTGCAGAATTAGCTGCAAGGCAGAATCTCAAGAATATGACGACGAAAATAGCTGACGCTGAGAACCTCCCCTTTGATGACGCTGCGTTTGATCTAGTAACGTGTCGATTAGCACTTCATCATTTTCCGAATCCCCATCGGGCTCTTCAAGAATTCTCGCGCGTTCTGAAACCTCCAGGAATACTTGGGTTTACAGATAACATCACTGTGGACGATTTGCCCGCAGCGAAGTATTATAACGAATTTGAAAAACTGCGTGACCCTTCCCATCAGAATGTTCTCTCTTTGAAGAAGCTGTGTCAATTAATCGAGGAGGCTGGGTTTTATATTCGATGTACACGGGTAATCGCGAAAGAATTTGAGTTTCATGACTGGGCGAATCGACAACATGTTCAACCTCAGAACAAGATACGCTTGCTTCAGATGATGCGAGAGATACCTGAAGTACTACAACCCCTTTTTAAGCCTCGGTGGACTGATACAACCCTGTTTTTTAGTCTCCGGGAAGCTGTTATTATTGCTTCGAAAATACGCTAGCTAGTGTTGACTCTTACCTTGATTAGCGACAGCATTAATCGCATCATTGATTGCATCAGGATCGCCGAGGTAAAAACTTTTCAGAGGCTTGAGATCTTGATTGAGGTGATATACTAGCGGGATCCCTGTAGGAATATTGATATTTATAATTTGATCGGGCGCAAGATTATCCAGCTGTTTCACCAATGAACGCAAAGTATTACCATGTGCGACGATAAGAACTCGTTTACCTTGATGAACCTGGGGGCGGATCACGGTTTCCCAGTAGGGAAACATTCGATTATAAGTATCTTCCAGGCTTTCAGCTGTCGGAAGATCTATATCCAGCATCTGATATCGAGGATCATTGCCAGGATATCGTGCGTCGGTTTTATCGACTTTAGGAGGACGTGTGGTATACCCTCGTCGCCATTGCAGCACTTGATCTTCCCCGTGAATCTTCGCGGTTTCAGATTTATTTAATCCCTGTAATGCGCCATAGAATCTCTCGTTCAACCGCCAAGACTTGTGCACTGGAATCCACATCAAATCCATTTCGTCGAGAACCAACCACAGCGTTCGAATCGCTTTTTTTAGATATGAGGTGAAGGCGAGATCAAACACATAACCCGATTCGCGGAACAATCTTCCTGCAGACTGCGCTTCATCGATACCTTTCGCCGTGAGATCGACATCCGTCCATCCAGTAAATCGATTTGCTTTGTTCCAGAGGCTCTCCCCATGCCGGAGAAGAACGAGAGATATCATCACTTGTCGCCTAATTGGTTCTCTGACCGGGCTAATAATCTTTTCCCGCCAATACATTATGACAGTAACACAGTTGAAGAAGGAAATATCAGGTCCGACGTGAGGAATACGCGCACGCAGAGTTTATCATCTCAGAAACATACCCATACAAGATCGAGTGAAGAAAATGTTTAATCGCGAGAGACTTCTCTTCTTTACTATCAGTCGGGAAAGTTGTAGGATGTGGTATTTGTGACTGATGTGAAAATCAGCGTTATTGGCGCAGGGAGTGCCGTTTTTTCAATGCGCCTTGTCAGAGATGTTTGTTTAACACCATCACTTCAAGGAAGTACAGTATCTTTCATGGATATTAACGAAGAGCGTTTGAATATCGTCCATAACTTGGCACAGCGATATGCTCAAGAAACTCACGCTGACTTGAAGCTTGAAAAAACGACTGACCGAGCTCACACAATACTCGATGCTGATTTTGTCGTCAATACCGCGTTGATTGGTGGACACACCGACGTAGAGCAGGAACGAAAGGTCGAAGAAGCTCATGGATACTATCGAGGTATGCGATTAGGCAGTTACTTTCATCAACTCGATTTTATGCTTGATGTCACCCAAGATATGGAAGATCTCTGCCCAAATGCATGGCTGATTCAAGCTTCCAACCCTGTGTTTGATGGTTGTACACTGATGAATCGGGAATCCAGCATCAATGTCCTGGGCCTCTGTCATGGTCATTTCGGAGTTTATAAAATGGCGAAAATTCTCCAGCTAGATCGCGCTGCCATTGCCTTTCAGGCACCAGGTGTCAATCACTGTATATGGATGAATGAATTCCGCTATAAAGGCCGAGACGCCTATCCAATTCTTGATAACTGGATCACCACCCAGGCAGAAGATTATTGGAAATCGTGGGAAGACTCTCCAACCGAGGTCCAAATGTCACCAGCAGCAGTGAGCCTCTATAAAATGTTTGGCCTTTTTCCTATTGGCGATACACCGCGATTTGCTGGAGCGTGGTGGCATCATGTTGATCTTGCTACTAAGAAAAAGTGGTTCAATAAGTACGGTGGCTTCGATTCTGAAATAGGGTGGCAACACTATCTTACGCGCCTCGAGAAACGAATGAAGATCATGCAGCAGCTCGCCCAATCACCTTCAAGTGTCCTTACTGCAGAATTTCCACCTGAACAGAGTGGCGAACAGCACATACCTATTATTGACGCCCTCACTAATGATCATGGAGGAACGTTTCAGGTTAACGTCATGAATAATGGGGCACTCCCGGGTTTCAGGAACGATCTTGTCGTTGAAGTACCGGGAATCGTCAATGGAGGCGGCGTCAAGGCGATTCACGTCCAACCATTTCCGAAAGCACTCATCCATCATATACAGCGCACACAAATAATCCCTATGGAACTCGGAGTCGAAGCTTGGACAACCGGCGACCGAAATATTCTTGTAAATAAAGTTCTGGCGGATCATCGAACTCAAAGCTACGAACAGGCACAGAATATGATCGACGCGATATTCTCACTTCCCTTCAATGCAGATCTGCAAACCCATTTCAAATAGAAAATCTGAGTCAGTTAACTTACTCTGCGCACAGATACGGGAAGAAGTTGTGAACCAAAGCGCGCGCTTATGCAGGCATTCATCTCGAAGCGAGCACAGAATTTATATCCTTCTATAAATAATCAACTAATCAGCCGATCGTAGGGTCTATAATGAGAAAAAAAAAGTATAAAGTTGACCTAACCACGATTGAAGGTGGCGGTGACTTTCCCTGCCCAAAATGTGGAAAATTGCTTTCACCTGATGACGAATCGGAAGAAGTTTATACTATTATCGAGACTTATATTGGCGATGAGGATAATCTAGAGAGCATGATTATTCGCTGTAATAAATGTAAATGCACAATTAATTTGGAGGGTTTTACCGCGTTGCTTGAAGAAGAAGAGCCTCGATGTACTATTTCGGATCCATTGCCTGTGTCTCAAGAGGGACATCGAACACAACACACTCTTTCTCTCGATGATCAAGAGATAGGTACTATCTCTGTCGAATATGCAGGACGCGATGATGTTAAAGCATTCAAAAGAATTCGGAAACTCAAGAAGGGGGATGCTTTTAAAGCTACTATCACCTTAGCTACCTCGCGGGAGTTTGAATCAGAAGATTATCAAGAGATCGCGAAACGTGTACGGCGTTCATTTAAAGGGGTAGCTAATCAAGATATTTACATCACAGCTATGCAAGATGGCAAGCGAAAGGTGGTTGGCCGAGCCTCTTCCTTGGTACCATCAGAAATTCTTACTACCTAGATCGTGCTGATAGGGTAATCCTTGTCGGGCACCCGACGTTTTGAGAATATGGGATGCCACACGGTTTCCCCACTGTCCACAGGTGTAGAGATCTTGGTCGTGGAGGAGTCCGTAGAGAAAACCAGCGCAGAATGCGTCTCCCGCTCCGGTTGTGTCATAGACTTGTACGGCAGGTGGAGGGATGGTGTAGGTTTCGTGACCGTTGGTTACATAACAGCCACGTGCCCCTAATTTGACGGCGATGATTTGAACCCCGAGATCAAGTAAGACTTGTGCCCCTGAAGCATATGTTTCCTCAGTCAATAAGTAAAGCTCTTGTTCATTAGGTAAGAAGATGTAGCAATCCTTGAGTAAGGGCTTCAGCGTGTGAAGCCCTTTCATCGCATAAATGGTTCCGGGATCGATGCTTAATTGAGTGTTTGGGAGATGATGTCGTAAGCGGATTTGGGCATGTAAGGGTAGCGAGCCCGTGAAAGAGGAGTAATGTAGGAACTTGGAGTCACGACAATAGTTCAGGTTTACTTCATCGAAGGTAAGTGTATCATTCGCACCGGGATTAATATACATCGCACGTTCGCCTTGGGCGTCAACGAAACAGTAAACAACTCCACTTGACCCGGTTGCCGTGAGGACAACGCCATCGGTATTCACATTTTCTGCTGCAAAACTTTGAAGGAGTTGAGTCCCAGGAGGATCTTGAGCGACTTTTCCGATGAATCCGGTGTGAACCCCCAATCTCGAGAGCCCTACAATTGTATTCGCGGCTGAGCCGCCAGGCGCAGTGGAGACGCGGGTAATATAGCTTTCACCATCCTCATGAGCGATGTGGGGGACGCGAAAAGTACGGTCAAGATTTAATGCGCCAAACCCGACAACGTCGAATTTCATGCTATCAACTCATGGAGATGTATTTGATATTGCCCGAGTTTTCCACCATAATTTCCTGCGGAGATATACTCGACACCCGGGATAGTTCGAACCGCTTGAATCACTGCGTGCATCCCACGTTTCACTGCTGAAAGAGAGATGCCGTTAATGACGATTTCCGGTATCGCTGTCACGTCTACAGGGAGTTGAGAATCAGGAATACGGTGTCGGAGAGATGGACAGTAGGGATGATTGGTCGTGGGGCCGATATGTGGAAACTTGGTTTCAGGTTTGGAGCCAGCAGCACAAATGTTGAATGGTGCGATAACGCCCTCAATTTTTTGAAGTGCAAAGATTGCGGCTTCTCCAGCCGCGAGGGCGACCGCTTCATCGCGGCACAGTAGCCAAATATTTCCTCCCATCACGCCACGATTATATTGAAGGTATCGTTCAATGACAAATGTCCCCATCATTAACGGGATGCGGATTATGTGTCGCCCATAAAGGGTTTCTTCCCATTCATATCCATCGCCACAGTGACCGATGCGGATCATGGCATCAAGTGGGTCCCCGTCATTGGCATTGTATAGGGCGGTGGTTGGAACCACCAGGATTCCTTGACGGATACGATATGATACTTCTTCGTAAAAAGTGTCCACTGATTTTTGAGGATGACGAGAATGATATTGTCCCCAGAATTGAATCAGTGCACCCATTCTTTGATCTGGTGTTTCCTTGGGATGGAGCCATTTTTCAATACCGCCTTCAGTTCGGTTGATAACAACTGATGGAAGGGCGGTGGAGCCGTACGCAGCTTGTTTCAGGCGCGGTGTATCTTTCGCCGTGAGAATCAATCGTAAATAAAGGCCTTCAAAAGCTTCCGCAAAAGTATTTTTGATGATTGTCATCCCAGTCACTATCCTAGTTGTCCTATGGCTTCGCCTCGGACTTGTTGCCTAAACTCTGTGCTCTCGTCACTAAGGGAGGAGAGGTTATCGGAAGAGAGTGCTTCAACTCTCGGTTCTTGTGAAGTATAATTTTTTTTGTATTCTGTTATCAGAGCAGCCGCAAGGTCAGGAGTATCGAGGTTTGTCAATCGATTCTCGCCCACGAGATCGAGGATATATGCGGTTCCATACTGACAGAAAAGAGAAGCGATCACTGCTAGGATAAAATTATTTTCTGCAAGGATGGCTAAGTTTGCATGCTTTAGTGCATACCGATTACCATTGAATGCGACACTTAGTCCTCCGTGCTCTTGAACCAGCTGTAGCGCATGAGCGTCCGTAATGCTATCTCCCACATACATCACGTTGGCTAACTGGCTCCTACGTTGCGATGTGACTATTGTCACCTTTTGGGCTTTCTCAGCACCACCCACAGGGATAATACTCTGTAATAATCGCCCGCTTATCATAAGAGGGAGTTCCCCCCAAAAAATTTGGGTTAGTCGTTGGATCACCGTTTGGGTTGATGGAGATAAGTCCTCGAGTGAACGCGCATTCTCAGGTATTTCAATCAATGGGAAAGCCGCGATCTCTGCCCCTAAGTGCTGAAGCCGCTTTACCTCTTCCATCGGTATGGAAAACGCATCGAGATTCAGTGCGGTCGCAAAGACACGAGTGGGGTCGAATCCGACTGTAGCGCACAAAGCCTGCAGATATTGTTGATAACTGGTACTGACAATGTATGATGGCAACAATTGTTGAATGAACGTGAGCATCGGCTTTGTGCCCTGTAACAGACTCAGGTGGTTTGATGAATACGTTTGAAGCATTAGATTTGATACATTGTTTGCTTTCAGGAAGGGCGCGATGAATTTTAAGGTGCTCCCCGCTTGATAATTCGGCGTTTGCATGATGTCTGCTAAAACGTCATCATAGCGACTTAGGATTGTGAAGACATAATCGCCGTGCGGAATAAATTTTGAGGCGAGTTCGAATGCATTATCATTTGTTGTTAATGGGCCTTCACAATCTGTAAAGAAAAGAGATGAAGTCACGAGATATCTGGTCCTTATGGTGTTCTTAGTCTGTTCATGTGATCGATGCTGTTTGCGATATGCTGGTTTGAAGCGATATCGGAGCGATACCACAGCGCACCTTCAATAGCAGTAATACCCTGGAGAGAAAGATCCCTAGCGGTCGAAATATCTTCAGCAACACCAACAGCCGCGACCGTTCGAGAGCTTAACGAGTATAATTGATTAGCTCGGAGCTCCATCGAGCCGGGATAGATAAAGAGGCGTCCAGGCTTCTCTGTGCTAAGCGTTTCTGCGCGATGGATTGAGACGAGGCGGCTGTCAGAGAAGCTTGATTGCTTGCCACCATAGGTTGGCGGTACCTTATAGATGACTACTGAAGCCAATGGAGCGAGTTTGACCTGAGTTAGAGATCCTTCAAGAAGTTTGAAACAGATGTCAACAAAATCCTCCTGAAGAATCGGGATGAGATTCATTATTTCAGGGTCGCCTGGTCGGCTATTGAGTTCTAAAAGTTTTGATCCCTGCGCGGTATGAATGAAGGCGCCGTAGAGAGGGACTCCACGTATTCCAGGATTACTGCCACGCCCTTTCAATTTGTGGAAGATTCGTTCTGTGACGCGCACCTCATGCGCACGATCAATCGAGGTCATGAAGGGTAAATGGTCCCCTGAAGCCTTATATGCGCCCATTCCCCCAGTGTTGGGACCTTTATCTTCTGGAAATGCACGTTTGTAGTCGCGGACATCTGGCAGGGGGACCAAGTGTTTTCCATCACAGAAACACTGAAAACTTGCTTCTTCACCTACGACTTTTTCTTCAATGAGGACTGGGCCATACTGATAGTTGGATAAAAAGTGGTCAAAGAGAGTGGTCCGATCCGTGAAGTGGTCTCCCCATACGCCCACACCTTTACCTGCGGTGACCCCATCAGGTTTTACAGCCACTTGGTTGTTTAATTCGCTGAGCCAGCTCCAGACAGCTTTCTTGACGGCGTTTACACTTGAGTATTCGCGGGGATCGAATACTTGAAACGGGGGGTTGACTTCTGGTGCGATTTCTTGGAGTAAACGGCGCTGGGCGATTTTACTTTGTTCCAGTGCATACTCTTTTGTGGGACAGATTATTGGTAGTTTTATTTGTCGTTCAAGGAGATCTCGGACCCCGCTGATGATCGGTTTTTCGGGACCGACGAAGCCAAAGTCAATTTCGTATTGATACCGTTGCACGAATGCAAGGATATCCTCGGGATTCAGATCGGGGTGGACGATATGACGTGTTGCGTGTTTGATATTGAAGGGATTCCGATTTCGATCAACAATATAGAGTTTGACGCGATACTTCTCGCTTCGTCTCAACGCGTCAACGATAGCTGCTCCTCGAGAGCCATACGAGATTACTAAAATACCGATTTTTTCCACGTTCAGTCACCATTCGCTCTCCATTTATGTCCAGTCTATTTGGGGATAGATCCCTGTTAAACATCCCATACAGAGTTCATCACGATTCAAACCGATCGAACGTACTAGATCAGTGATTGTATTATAATATAATGTTGTGGCATCTAATTCTTTTCGGATTTTGTCACAAAGCTCAGAGTGAAGTACGCGTGCGCGTAATAATTATGCTTCGTCGTGGACAGCACCCCCGATCACAGCACAGTGCTCGGTCTTTCCATGATACATCCATTGTAAAATGTATTGAATATTTAAATTTTATTTTCATATATCCGATGTAATTAACACATTAATGTCAATGTCAATGGGAACATTTAAAAAAGCTGAAAACGCTAGATAACAAGCATGACTAGCCCAAAAGTCGTGATCATCCTTGGTTCCGGTCGTGATGCAGAGTTTGCTCAACGAATTGAACACACATTAACAGAGTTCAACATACCCTTTGTAACTCGCGTTGCCTCCGCTCATAAAACTCCCCAGAAACTTCTTTCGATTCTTGAAAAACACGATGCACAAGACAACGCTGTTGTTTACATCACGGTTGCCGGTCGCTCCAATGCCATGTCAGGCGTTGTCGATGCCAATACCGTCAATCCCGTCATAAGTTGCCCACCTTATTCCGATCGATTTGGAGGAGCAGACATCTATTCTTCGCTGAGAATGCCCAGTGGCGTTTGTCCACTTGTGATCCTCGATCCAGCAGCTGCCGCCCTCGCGTCAGCGAAGATCTTGGGAGTGTACGAGCACCAACTGAAACACAAAGTTCATCAGTATCACCAAAAAGTAAAACAAAAGGTAGAGGAAGCCGATACTCAACTCAGCCAATAAGGAGAAGAGAACACCATGCATTTATTGAAATCTGGTAAAGTAAAAGACATCTATGAAGTGAATGACCGTGAACTGGAATTCGCATTCTCAGATCGAATCTCCGTATTTGATAAAATAATTCCCAGCACAATCCCAAATAAAGGAGAAACCCTTGCACGAACAAGCGCCTATTGGTTTGAGATAAGCGAAGAACTAGGAATCACAACTCATTATCTTGGTTTAACAGCGGGCAATCGAATGCGTGTAAAACGCGTACAAGTCATTTATGACTATGCAAAAATCACGCCAACGACGACAAATTATCTCATCCCTTTGGAATGCATTGCACGATATTATGCCTATGGATCGTTATGGGATCGTATTGAACGGAACCAGATTACATCCGAACAGATCGGATTTCCTCAAAACCACGTCATCTCACTAGGAGATCCATTACCTCAACCTTTCTTCGAAGTGACAACCAAATTAGAGAAAGTTGATCGTCCACTCACCATCGAAGAAGCGTTGTCAATATCAAGCGTTTCTCCTGCAGAATTCAATGAACTCAAAGCCATCGCATTACGAATCGATGCAGCAATTACAGAACATCTCACACCACAAGGATTAATTCATGTCGATGGAAAAAAGGAGTTTGCCTATGATGATTCTCGGAATATCATGGTCGTCGATACTTTTGGTACCGCAGATGAAGATCGATTTTGGGATGCTCAAGCATACCACCGAGGCACATTCCTCGAGCGAAGTAAAGAATTCGTGCGACAATATTATCGAAAAACCGGGTATCACGCCCAGTTGATGAAAGCCCGGAATATAGGGCAGGAAGAACCACCTATTCCCCCATTACCTGATGAGGTAATTCATCAAGTCAGCGAGATCTATATTCAGTTATTCGAAGATTTGACAGGACAAAGCTTCTAGTTCCTCTGCGTGCAAAGTGTTAAATTAAATTTATAAACGGTATGTAGTAACACTAGAGAAAAAGGGGAGCAGCAGATGAAAAGCACAAAGGCGCGATTTGTTGATGCCTTCACATCGATGCTCAAATCGCGCATTATTACACGAAGACCCTTTTTTCTCGCTCACGCCATCACATATGCCTGCAACTCGAAATGTCAGACGTGTACTTACTGGCAAATGTCATCAAAACAAGCTGACGACCTGTCAACCAAAGAAGTCTATCAACTCCTCGATGAAGCTTATGATTTTGGAATGAGAGGCTACTATCTGTTTGGTGGAGAACCCCTGGTACGGAGAGATATTGAAGCCGTCGTGAAATACGCTAAAGAGAAAGGCTTCTTAACAACAATGAACACGAATGCTTCACTGCTTGCCAAGAAAGCACATTCTCTCGGGCAGAATCTCGATTTTGTGTTTGTTTCACTGGATTACTACAATGATTATCATGATACAATTCGTGGTCGGAAAGGAGCGTTTCAAGAAGCGATTCAAGGAATCCAGCGAATCCGAGAGATGGGCAATACCCGAGCGACCCTGGTCACAACCATTAGTCAACTCAATTTTGACGCGATTATACCGATGGCTAAATTCGCACAAGATCTGGGAGTCGGCATCTCCTACAACGCCGTTGAACCCACAGTCCACGTGGATTTTGAAACCGGCCGCACCGTTACCCCAGTGGAAGACTATGGATTAACCAAACACGAACTCCAGCAATTCTATGACACATTACTACAGCTGAAACAAGATGGATATCCATTAATGGAAACCAAATATGTCCTTAAACATTATGCGGAAGGACGAGGATACACGTGTCACTTCCCCAAAATCTTCGTCTACGTGTCACCCGACAAGAAAATCTTTAACTGCACCTACGATCACACCTACGATTTAAAAACCGGATCCTTCACCGATTATTTCAATAGCCCACTGTTTCAAAAGCACGTTGAAACCGTAAAAACCTGCAATATCTGCGTAAGAACCTGTGTCCGCATGTACTCATATGCCTATGCGTTAAAACCTTTAAATTTTCTCAACCTCTACGACGACATTAAAATCCTCATCAATAACAAACCAACTAACACACCGACATAGAACAGACTCTACGCTGAGAGCTATTTGTAATGACCTTCTATATGGCCAGATAAACTCTATATACGATCAATGTTCTGTTGTGTGTGGAGGGGACGTGGTCTAACCCGGTATGACACAGAGATTGGAAACCCCAGTCTCATTGCATGAAGTCGGGCTCCAGAACAGAATAAATGTTTACGGACCACTTCGATG
>CAJIBO010000262.1_pt1 | contig 12752 bp, 13 predicted proteins | sample 9199371 | NCBI WGS metagenome assembly CAJIBO01 (sample SAMEA7708307, study PRJEB35096) | sediment metagenome | biome: marine neritic benthic zone biome [ENVO:01000025]; feature: sediment [ENVO:00002007]; material: shallow marine sediment [ENVO:03000034] sea grass bed [ENVO_01000059] ... | reverse complement strand
TGACAGATCAACGACCATTCCCATCACAATTGTTGGGCCCACTCCAAAAGGAGAATCTGAAACCTTTCGAATAACTGTGAAAATATATACTCCTCAAGATTCAGAAAAAATTGAAGTAGACCAAAAAGCAGTAATGCTTACAGTTAATTATATTTAACATCGTCTAAATGCGCGCTAGATCCCCAAAAAAAGGGAAATTAAGCTAAATATGCGAAAGTGTTGAACTGTACGTTTCAATCGACTTTGATATATTTGCTATTGGGTGCCCCGCAGATCGGACATTTTTCAGGAGCGGCTCCGTCTACAGTGTGCCCACAAACTTGACATACATAGTACTCGACTGCAGAGAGATCTAAGCTATTCTTTAAGGCCGCCAATGCTGTTTGAAATAACCCAGCATGAATTTCCTCAACTTGGTTGGCGACGTTAAAACTCCATTCGGCGCGTTTATTTCGTTCGTTGCGAGCGGTCTCAATAAACTTGGGATACATTTTAGTGAATTCAAAGGTTTCTCCAGAAATCGCTTCATCGAGATTGCTGATAGTCATTCCCACTTCGCCAGCAATCCGCAAGTGATTCATGGCATGTACTGTTTCAGCTGCCGCAGCGGCGCGAAATAATTTGGCGATATTGGGCAGGCCTTCCTGATCTGCTTTTATAGCAAAAGTGAGATATCGTCTATTTGCCTGTGATTCTCCTGCGAAGGCTTCTTTCAGGTTATTACTTGTTTCACTCATTTGGACTCCTCCAAAATACATCTAGATATTTGAGTTCCGATAGCTTGTTAACCAAAATAAAAGTGTATCCCTAAAAACATGGGGCATCCTTATGTAGTATCTCTCATGAACGCGAATTTTTCTCAAGAATGTTTGTCTAGAATAATTCAGATAGAAATATTTTACATGCATCCTTATAGTTAACATCGAAATATTCAGCTAAGAAAGCTTCATCATAATCGGAGCTTGTCAACCGGAACTAGTACTAAACCACAGATTTATGAAGTTAGATATTCATACATGAGACGTTATTGTCCACTAGATAATTCATAACCCAATTAACCAAAGGAGATTACGAGCTAAATGAGTCAAGTTGGCGATGCGGTTGCTACTTCTGCTCGTGGAGGCTTGATCACATTTCTCGGCGGCTCATTTGCAGCGGTGATTGGGGCAATTGGCACACTCTTTGTCGCAGGTCTACTTTCTCCGGCGGATTATGGACTGTACACTCTTTCCTTACTGCCGGAATTACTCTTTGTCATTTTATCTGATTGGGGAATCAACTCCGCAGCAACACGCTATATTGCACGGTATAGATCAAACAACACGCCTTGGAAAACACGACGTTTAGTCCGAATAGCGTTATTATTCAAAATAGGGTCCGCCAGCCTCATCTCCTTTGCACTATTCTTGAGCGCATCTTGGGTAGCGACAGTCCTACTGAATCGCCCGGCGCTTGCTCCTTACATTCAATTTACCGCGATGTCGATATTTTTCCACACAATGTATACTACCAGTCTCGCAATCTTCGCAGGATACGAACAGATGGGGCGTCGAGCAATGGTCAATGTTACCCAAAGCATAATTAAAGCGCTGCTTTCTCCAATGTTAATTCTTCTGGGCTACGGTGTAACAGGCGCTGTATTAGGACACGTTGTTAGTTTCATGATTGGGGGATCTCTAGCTGCGCTTCTGGTTATTAAATCCAGTAACATCTCCGTCACTTCTGTTACTCAGAGACGTATCGGTTACCGCGAATTATTGACTATGATGACGCGCTTTGGCATACCTATTTTTATTGGCAACGTTATTGGCAATATGATCAATCAATTTCGCGGCGTCTTATTGCCATGGTTTATTTCAGATGAACTCATTGGAAACTATGATGTAGCTTTTAAATTTGGGATGCTCACCGGGGTGCTTGCTGAAGCTATCCGAGTAACACTGTACCCCACTTATTCTAAATTTAGCCATTCACTTCAACCCACAAATACTCGGACGATCTTCCGGGAATCTGTTCGATATGTCGCATTATTAATTGTACCTTGGACTTTATTACTCGCATCACTCTCCCAGCCTTTAATCTTCACTTTATTTGGTACGAAATATCCCTATGCCCCTCAATTCTTAGCTCTGTTACTGCTGCCATCTTTGCTTGCCAGTATCGGTTACTTGTGCAACGGTAACTTCTTAAACAGTCAAGGCGAAACACGGAGCACATTCAAAATTGAGTTGGTCCGATTCGGTGTATCCATTGCGCTCACCCCGCTTTTTCTCTACTTCATTGGTCTCGAAGGTTTTATTTTAGCCAACTTGGGTGCACATGCTACCGCGACACTCGTCGGTCTTTATATTATTCAAAACAAGTTTCAAGTCCGTCCAGATTTTGGTAAAAATGGCCGGATCTTCCTAACTGCGGTTGCAGCTGCTGTCGCCATTTATGGTGTTCAATACTATTTATCCTCTCTTCTCTCACCCCTCATCATTATGTTCCTAGGGCTATTCAGTTACCTACTCATCTTCTTGGTTCTCGCACCATTTTTTGGAGCTATTGACTCTACTGATATTAAAACATTCAAATCCTTACTCCGTGATCTAAAGGGGTTACAACCCGTTATCCTGTTCATTCTACGCTTTGAGACAAAACTTCTTACGATTTCGCGATCATTTAGAAATAGATCGTGATTTCAACAGGTCAATCACTGTGGCCTTCATATCCACTGCACTCGCGCACTTAGATATGGTGTCCTGAAAGAGATAGAAAAGTCACAATACTCTTCTCATTTCCATGATCCATGCTCTGTATAAAGGACTCACACTAGTCATCATAACTAATATATATTCTCAGATTCTTGGTTACAACGGGAGATTGAGAAGTGACCATTATAAAAGCAAGAGCCACATGGGTGGATAATTACCGGTCTATTGCTGATAATGCCCGGCAACATAGCGTGGTATTAGATCTCCCCACTGATAGTGGGGGAGAGAATAAAGGCCCCTCAGCGCTAGAGTTAGCAATCATGAGTCTGGCGGATTGTGCGGTTACGATATTTGCTGACGTCGCTTATGCGAGTGCTGTCCCATTTAGCAAACTAGAAGTTATTGCAGAGGCTGAGAAAAGTGGTGATTCACCTACATTAACCGGCGTCACACTAAAGGTGCAGGTTAAAGGTAATGCCCGCGATCAGAAAATGCGAGCTCTATGGAGGCGTACTGAAGCGAACTGCCCTGTGGTAAAAATCTTCACAGAAAAGATACCCATCACAGCCGAGTTCACTCTAGAATGAAATCGAAGATTCTGTCAGATTCTGGTTACGCAAGCTAGCTTGTCAATCGCGAAAAAATAACTAAAATTAGCGTTGATATCAGCGCACCTATAGTTCCGGAAATAAACCAGGGAGACATAACAAGACTCGAGATAGATGGAAAATTGATATGAATCAGATCGTTAGCCACAAACCATTTGAACACGAAATATGCAACAGTACCCAGAATAAACCCAAAGAATGCAAAACTCGTTATTATCTTGGTTCTTCCGAAGGCCATTCCAGTGTCTAGTAAAAACCTCTAGACATACTCTATATATTTTTTTTACGAAGTTCAGATATGGATCGTAAATCCAGTGTTTACCCACGTCATAGTTGTCATTTTTTTAGCTAGCTGAGAAAATGTTTTTCTTTTTGGCTCGTTAACACTGTTGAATATAGGCAGCGGTTGCCTTGAAGGAGGCATATACTGTTTTTCCTTCCCTTAACCCCAGCTCATCAAGGGACTGCTTGGTTATGAATGCAATGAGTTTGTGATCAAGGACGATTCGAAAAATATTTCCTATTTGTGTGATCTCCGCTATTTGTCCCTCAATATTGTTTCGAGCACTGCTTTTAAACCGATCCGTAGCGAGTATGATACTCTCTGGTCGAATGAAGACGTTGACTGTTCCCGAATCGATGGGGGAGACCACATAAATCTCGAAATTCCCCATATTGATATGCGCAACTCCATTAATGTTTGCAGTGACTGTTCCTTGCAGGATATTCTCGATGCCGACAAACCGTGCTGTCGCGGTACTCTGGGGCTCATTAAAGATTTTTTGCGGGGTATCAAATTGTTGGAGTTCACCGTTGATCAATATTGCGATGCGATCAGCGAGTTCAACAACATGTTGAAAATCATGAGTAGCAATGATCACATAGGTTTTTTCTGTAACATCTTTAATCAGATTTAGAATAACCCTCATGTTTGCTGGATCTAGGTTTGATGTGGGCTCATCGAGGAGAAGAACATGTGGTTCAAGAATTAAAGCGCGCGCGAGCGCAACGCGTTGCTGCTCACCACCTGAAAGGCTTGCCGCTTTTCGTTTTTCAAAGCCTTCCAATCCTAGTAGGCTTAATAGTTGGCGGACTTTGCGATTTGCTTCGGTCTTTGATATTCCTCTTCTTCGAAGACCATAGGCTATATTGTCTCTGACAGATTGATTGAAAAACACGGGGTCTTGAAAGAGCATGGTCGCTTCTTGTCTGAGATTGCGAATGGACTGTCGAGTAAGAACTGCTCCTCGATACCGTATTACTCCAGAAGAGGGAGTTTCAAGCCCGGCAAGCAGTTTAAGTAGGGTTGTTTTCCCTGCCCCACTATATCCGATTATAGCGGTAACACGATCTTTGATGGTGAAAGTCACATTATGCAATGCTGTGGTTGTATCGTAGGTCTTTGTCACCTCATTCAGCTCGTAAGTTGAAGACATTAAGTTTCTCTCCTGAATATGTTCACAAGGGTGTTTAAAGCAAAAACGACTATGATGAGAATGATGGATAAGGCGATACTGAGTGTAATTTCACCCATTGCGGATTGCAAGGCGATGGTCGTAGTTAAGACACGGGTCACGTAACGTATGTTGGCTCCTAACATCATCGCTAACCCTAATTCCGCAAAGGCTCGATTAAACGCTGCAACTAACGCGAGGATAATTCCATTAGATGACTCTTGGAGGATGGTCAACGCGGTATCGAACTCCGTGGCGCCGAGTGTTCTCGCTAAATCTCTAAGTTGTTTGTCTTGGGCTTCAATAGCGCTTGCGCTAAAACTAACAATGATGGGGAGAATTAAAAGTGCTTGACCAATTGAGATTCCTTGGACGGTGTATAAGAGTTGAAGTGGTCCCAACGGACCGCTTCTCGACAGAAAGAGATATAGAATAAGTCCTAAGGCCACTGTAGGTGTACCGATAAGTGTTGAGAAAACGGTTTTTACAAGCCGTTTTCCTCGAAAGGGCTTCATTCCTATGAGTGCGCCCAACGGAATGCCAACAAGTGATGCCATTAACAGGGCATTAAACGATACTTGAAAGGATCGAAGCGTGATGTCCACTAATTCTGGATCGCCGCTCAATATGAGCTGGAGGGCTTGGGCAAATCCATCAATGATTGGTTCAAGTGACATTGTAACTTCCTTACCAAAACTCGTTAACAAAAGATTTATGGAAACGTATAATCGCGATCAGCTAATATAACTCTCCAGAATTATATCGATATTCTGTGGGGCATTCCGCTCCGTTGAAGTATGCATAGTCTTCAACCCATTGAATGAGATCTGGGGCCTGTTCACTCATCAGCATTGGCATCCATGGTTTGAATAATGCTTCTCCATATTCTGAGACGCCGAAATCTTGGAGGAGTGCTTGAATATCATCGCTGAGGAGGAATTCAATGAATAGCATTGACGCATCAAACTTGGCAGTTGTAATGTTCTGTGGATTGCAAGCGATGGCGGCATAGACATTTAGCGTATCTTTCCCAGCATCAACATGTTTCACCAATTGTATATTGCCTTGGGCATAGTTTGAGAGATAACTACCCATGTCACAAATCGTATAGGCTTCTTTTTCATTCGTCAGCTGTAAGGTTGCGGTCATTCCAGTTCCAGCCTCTAAATACCATGATTCAAGGCGAATTTCCGAATAATTGTATCCTGCGGCGGTCCATAATCGCTGTTCTTTTGCATGAGTTCCCGAATTATCACCTCGAGAGACCCACAGCGCTGTTCCAATCTCGCCTGCAGCTTTTATTGCATCCAAAGCTTCGATGGGCGAGGTGCCTTCAGCGTTAGCTGGGTCAGTATCAGGTCCAACAATGATGAAAAAGTTATATGCAATGATTTTTCGATTAACCCCATACCCTTCTTCAAGAAATGCTAATTCTTTGACAGGATCGTGAACGAGAATCATGTCTGCATCCCCTCTCTGTGCGGTTGCGATGGCTTTTCCCGTTCCTTGTGAAATAAAGGACACATTATGTTCAGGGTAGATTTGTTCAAATCTTTGTTTTAAGACGTCTAACAGTCCCGTTTCATAGAGGCTTGTCGTTGTTGAGACAATGAATTGTTCGGTAGGCCGAGGATACAGGAAGTATATCGACACTGCAGCAATGATGACGATTCCGAGGAGGATTGTTGTTTTTCCTTGTTGTGACAACATTGAAGCTACATCACGATAAGTACAGATAAACATATCGGTTTCTTATTATACTTTGCTAAGAGCCTAGACACCCACTCGCTTTTACTCTGTGTTTACAGTTTGACCTCAAATCTAGTGGATTCGGCTTTCGCGGAAAAATCATATAGAGCCTTCACACGCACGTAGAAAAATGAGGGCTCTCTTCTATGGAAATATTGCATAATCCATATACGCATCGTTTTGGCATAGTGGATGCTTTATGTCTTTCTCTTTTAATATTCATAACAGAGATCATCTCCTCAGATTTTGTGAGATTAAAGGGGGCTTGATTTCTCGAGAATATTGTGTACATGTGTGTCCCGATCGCGGGGCAAAGAAATGTTCTAGGCCCTGGCTGTGAATACACTACATGGCAGTATCAATCAAACATGCTATCTCAGGTTGGTTAACTATATATTCGTAATCGAGTTATAGTTGGAATCAAGATTAAAATGACGGAACCTACGCGAAATGATTTGACTGATTACGTGATTCGTCTAGGAAAACATATTAATCAAATCTATGAACAGTTACAGAGTTTGGACGCCCGTGTAATATCTAACGCGGCAGAGCTTGCTGAGTTAAAGACGTCGATGAGCAGCATTCGTCGAGAGGCTATTGAACAGATAGCTGAGCATTTCATGACAAGACCTCAAATGAATGTTACAGATTTACCGCGACTTCCTTCTCTACCAGACGATTATTGAAGTGTGGCATCAGCGCGCGGGAAGAGATTAAGCTAGCTTATTTCTATTCATTTCTTATGTCTACATCGCTGCACATATAGGCATAGAACTCATGTTTGGTTAGTTAGGGTTCGTAAGAGCCCAGCTAGCTTTATTAACACAAATTGACAAAACATATTCCTTGAATGAAGGACGTGGCTTCTTTGAACTGGGGAATGAAAAATCGATTATCACAATTAATTCAGCAAGATGGAAGATGCCTCTTTTTACCCATTGATCATGGCTATTTTCAAGGACCAACGACGAAGTTAGAAAAGCCTGGAGAGACAATTAAGCCGCTACTCCCTTATTGTGATGCATTATTTGTTACTCGCGGTGTCGCTCGAGCATGTATTAATCCCGAGAACACGAAACCTATCATCCTACGAGTTTCAGGCGGCGTAAGTATTATTGGCGATGACCTTGCAAATGAGGGACTTGCCACTTCAATGAAAGAGGCTGTACGTATTAATGCCTCAGCCGTTGGCATCTCAATATTTGTTGGCAGTAAATATGAGCGGCAAACGCTCCTCAATCTCGCTAAATTAGTTGACGAGGCGGAAGAATTTGGGATTCCGGTTATGGTAGTCACCGCAGTTGGTCGCGAATTGGAGAAACGAGATGCTCGATATCTGGGATTAGCAAGTCGAATTGGTGCCGAACTTGGTGCACGGATTGTTAAAACATATTGGTGTGAAGACTTCGATAAAGTAGTGGATGGCTGTCCTGTCCCTGTTGTCATGGCTGGAGGTCCACGAGTTGATACGGAACGAGAAGTCTTTGATTTTGTATATGACGGGATACAGAAAGGTGCGATCGGGGTAAACCTGGGTCGTAATATCTGGAAAAATGAGTATCCCGTCGCTATGATCAAAGCGATACGAGCAATCGTTCACGACAATGCGACTGCACGCGAAGCAGATCAATTATTTATGCAGCAAAAAACTGGTAAATAATATGCATGCGCCCAACTAAGGTTCTTTTGCCCGGATGTGATGTTCATGCGCGTTGCAGTTTATTATAATAACGAAGATATCCAACTCGAAGAACGACCTATTCCTGTTATCGGTCCCGACGAGATTCTCGTCAACGCGAAGGCATGTGGTATATGTGGAAGTGATGTCTTAGAGTGGTATCGAATTCGGAGTGCGCCTCGAATCTTAGGGCATGAAATGACGGGAATTATCGTTAAGAAGGGTAAGAATATTCGTACTCTTGAGATTGGTGATCGTGTTTTTGTTTCTCACCATGTTCCCTGTAATAATTGTTCTTATTGTCGTAATGGGCATCACACGGCATGTGAAACTCTACATACCACTAACTTTGATCCTGGAGGATTCGCGGAATATATTCGGGTTCCACAAATTAATATCAGAAATGGGACATTCCTGTTATCCTCCACAATATCCTATGAAGAAGGGACTTTCATAGAACCACTAGGCTGCGTTGTCAGAGGTCAACGGTTAATCCGTCTCGTCCAGGACCAAACTGTCTTAGTTCTAGGTTGTGGTGTTACAGGACTACTTCACATCCAGCTCGCGAAACATGCGGGTGCAAAAAGAGTGATCGCCACGGATGTTCGGGATTACCGATTAGCTGCAGCTAAACGATTTGGTGCGGATGTCACAATTCACGCTCATGACGATGTTCCTGCTATAACACGAAAAGTCAATAATCAATGCCTGCCGGACAAAGTAATAGTGTGCACAGGGGCATTACCTGCTGTTCACCAAGCATACCACTCGATAGATCGAGGTGGAACAATCCTGTTTTTTGCGGTACCTCCCCCAACTGAGACGGTTACAATTCCTTTACCTGCCCTGTGGCGAAATGAAATCACATTAATGACTACTTATGGTGCAGGTCCTGGAGATCTTACGGAAGCTTTAAACCTTATTCGTGATCAAGATATCAAGGTTAAAGAAATGATTACTCATCGATTCAGTTTAAATGATATCGGTAAAGCTTTTCAGATTGTCGCTGAAGCTAATGAATCAATGAAAGTCATCGTAAAATTATGAGCAAGATCTTTTTCTGCCGTGTAGGTGCCCACGCGGGTTACCATTCGTACTCTGGGTCTGCGAGTTTCTGCCAGCATGATCGGCAGATAGGTCGTTGTTCATTACGGTACTGAATGTAAACGTGAATATCATTGCGATGACATTTTCCATTCCAGGGATTCCCGCATTGCTCTCGGTTTAGCATAGTATTCTCTCATTTTTCTTTTACAATATTGAGTGAATCTTTTTGTAGATTCGATATTGACGAGATTAGTGGTGCTCTAAGAAAAGACTTGTTATGACACACAGGTACTGATGCGTAATACAAATCATACGTTAGATTCGCGTTATAACAGGTGGTTTAACACAAATGTATTAATAATCAATGATATAGTTTTGAAGAATTATTATGATCGTGTTAACTACCCGCGCGGAGATATCTATTTTTCTGTAATACCATTTCTATTCTAGCTAACTAAACGTCTGCTGAATCCGCTATTACAACCTTGTTTGATTTGTCTTGCCAATTCTTGAATTTCTGGTAATGTGGTCGCTGGGTGAGTAAGATTCCTTTCATATATTTTCGCATAGGCACTGCCGACTATGACTCCATCGGCTCCAGCAGCCACCATTGCTTCAGCATGGTGATGTTGGGAGATTCCAAATCCCGCGAGTAAGGGAATACCTGTCTGTTTTCGAACTGTGTCGATTAGTTGAAATGTCGATTTGTGGAAGCGATTTCGAGCTCCTGTAACGCCTTCAACATTGATGATGTAGATGAAACCTTTCGCGGTGTCAACAATGTGCTGTATCCGGGATTGGCTTGTGGCAGGAGATACCTGGAGAATGACATCGATATGGTATTTTCGACTTGCTGCAAAGAGTGGTTGGGCTTCTTCGATTGGGAGATTTGGGACTAAGATCGCTTGAGCGCCTGCGTCGTGAATTGTTTTGATGAATGATGTAATGCCATAAACATACGGAATATTATAGTAGGTTGTGACGATGATTGGGATTGTGATGCCTTCTTCTCTGAGCTTACGGATGCCTTGAAAGCATTTTATCGGAGTCATGCCTGCACGTAACGCTCGCTCACAAGCTAGTTGAAAAGTGGGTCCATCTGCGGTGGGATCCGAGAAGGGAATGCCAAATTCGAGTAGATCCGCCTCATTGCTCAGCGTGTGTATGAGCTGCTGGGAAAACGCCTCATGAGGATCACCATAATATACATGAGGCATGTGGGCACCTTCGCCCCTTTCGCGGAGATGGTGGAGGGTGCTCTCAAGATCCATAGACATACCTCATTATTGCTGGAAGGTCTTTATCTCCTCGTCCAGAATAATTTACGATGGTGAGACGATCGCGCTGAAATTCTTCGGGATGTTGAAGTAAGTATGCGATTGCATGAGCGGTTTCGAGTGCAGGGATTAATCCTTCGAGTCGACTCATGGTCTGGACTGCCTCATAAACTTGGTGATCAAATGCGTAACCGGCTTTCACTCGCTTGGTTTCACATAAATGTGAGATTTCAGGACCTCTTCCCGGATAATTGAGTCCTGCTGCCCGAGTTTGAGCGGGTTTGATTTGTCCATGTTGATCTTGGAGAACTTGCATGATCGCACCATGGAGAACCCCAGGCTTTCCGAGTTGAAAGGCTGCTGCGCTATTCTCTGCCGATAGGGTTTCTCCTCCGCCTTCTATAAAATAAAGTTGAACCGGCTCGTGAAGGAACGGACGAAATGCACCGAGAGCATTACTCCCTCCACTACCGCATGCAATGATTGCATCGGGGAGTCTTGCTTCTTTCTCGAGGATTTGTTGTTTCATCTCATTTCCGATAACGCTTTGGAAACTGGCAACGATCTCAGGAAAGGGGTGAGGGCCAACTGTAGATCCCATAAGGTAATGTGTGGTCTGGGAACAGGTTGTCCATTCTCGTAATGTATCGGACACAGCGTCTTTAAGCACCCCTTCTCCACTGTGGACGGGGGTGATTGTTGCGCCTAAGAGTTTCATACGCTGTACATTGCTTGCTTGGCGCTTCATGTCTTTCACTCCCATAAAGATCTCTGTCTCAAGATCACATACATTTCCCGCCATGGCGGTTGCTAAGCCGTGTTGTCCCGCTGCGGTCTCCGTGATCAACCTTGTTTTGCCCATTTCTTGGGCGAGAAGGGCTTGACCTATTGCATTATTGAGTTTGTGGGAGCCGCCACATAATAGGTCTTCCCGTTTCAGATAGATCGTCGAACCTATGTGGTCACTAAATTTCTTGGCATAGTAGAGGGGTGTAGGGCGTCCTCCATAATCTTGTAATAATTGATGCAACGTATTTTGAAAGGCAGGGGTTGGATAATGTTTAGCAAAAGCTTCTTCTAGCTCAATAAGGACAGGCATTAAGGTTTCGTTCACGTATTGGCCACCATATCTTCCAAAGTAGCTTTTCAACGATTAGCCTCCTACTTTCTTTACGTTTGTGATGAAGATTCGCATTTTTTCCGGATCTTTGATACCTGGCCTCAATTCGACACCCGTGGATACATCTACTGCGGAGGGTTCTACGACACGGATCGCGGGCTGTACGTTTTCTGGCGTTAATCCTCCCGCTAATATCACGCAAGTGGGGTGGATGAGCTGCTTTAACTGTCGACTTAGCGTCCAATCATGAGTCTGCCCAGATCCTCCGTATCGACCTACTTGATGAGAGTCAAGAAGAACGGCGTCATATCCCTGTATTCGGGGATGAATGTAGGATGCTGTTTCATGGGTCACATTAATCGCCTTAACGATTGTTACAGAAGGTATTCGTTGTCTGATCTTTGCGATATCCGTGAGATGATCGCCATGTATTTGGATGGCATCTGGCTGTATCTGTCGATGAAGGTCTTGGAGTTCAGATACTGATTTAGGGACGGTGACGAGTACACATGTCAAATATGAGGGAATACATCCAAGTAGGGCACGAGCTTTCGTAATAGAAATGTTACGTGGAGACGTAGGCACACCCACCACTAATCCTACGGCATCTGCCCCGAGGGTTCCCGCAGCCATGAGATCTTTTTCTCGCGTGATACCACAGATTTTGATCTTCACGGGACTCATATCGCCATCACCAATTTTCGCAGTGTTTCTTCGGGATACTGGGCTTTCATGATTGCGGAGCCCACGAGGAAAGCGTGTGCGCCGTTTCGATACAATTCGCGAATGTGTTGGGGTTCTGTTATTCCACTTTCACTAACTATGACTTTCGTTTCGAGGGCGTCCTGTGGAGGTATATTTTGCAGAATCTTTGTGGTCGTTTGGATGTCGACGTGTAAATTGCTGAGATCCCGGTTGTTGATGCCTATGAGATTCGTTGAGGTATCTAATGCTATCATGAACTCTTTCTTGGTATGGGTCTCTAATACTACTTCGAGATTCAAGCTTTGTGCGTAAGTGATCATTTGTCTGAGATCGAGTTTACAGTATCCTCGATGAAAGAGTGCCTGAATCAGTAGGATGGCATCCGCTCCGATGGCAGCAGCTGTATCGATTTGTCGGG
>CAJIBO010000290.1_pt1 | contig 12800 bp, 13 predicted proteins | sample 9199371 | NCBI WGS metagenome assembly CAJIBO01 (sample SAMEA7708307, study PRJEB35096) | sediment metagenome | biome: marine neritic benthic zone biome [ENVO:01000025]; feature: sediment [ENVO:00002007]; material: shallow marine sediment [ENVO:03000034] sea grass bed [ENVO_01000059] ... | reverse complement strand
GTGATAATAGCAGAGCGTGTTGTGCTAGCGCGCGCGTTACAAAATAAACGGAGTGATTCACAAGTCATTACTCATCTACATATGGGTATTCTATGGTATGTAGAAACAATTTAGCATTCATCAGCTTGTACTTTATATTTGATTATTGCTGTTTCATTCACCATAAATTGCAGATCAGGGGAAAATTCTGTGAGCCTATCACATGTTACCATTTGGAATATTTTAAACGATCAGATCATTGAGCATGAAAAAATTGTAGGGCAGCTTCTTCACTCACTTAGGCTATCCTATCCATCAAAGCATTTCCATTATTATCGGCGACGGTTGGGTCCTTTTACTAGACGGATTATGATTGTAGGAGACTTTAACAATTTAATGGAATGGGAACAATGGATAACTGATATGCGTATACACCATGGAGCTGTAAGGGAATTATGGCGATCGTGTATTGATCAAAGTTCTCACGAAGAACATTTTTGGCGAGAAATTACATTCGAGTAGAATCGCAAGTGCAAGCTAGCTGACGCCAGCAGGCTTGAGCCTGTCCGAAATTAATTAAAGCAGCGAAAATATAAAGCGTGGCACGTTTCGTTATTACTGTCCAATACTTCTTTATATACACAGAAATTTTTTCGAGCGATATAATTGCACTATATCTGTTAATCACCTAAATGAGTATCATTATTTTTATTAAAAAAACAGGTAAACAAGTATAACACCCAAGTTTTGGTATCATAAATTGGTTCGGGGATTACAGCATGCTTGATAACTTACGAGGTCGAGCCGACGATGTCACGTCAGATGATAAAATACCTCTCGTAATCCTGAAACTCGAAGCATCATTAAAGAAACTTGATATCATAGGCGAGACACTAAAACGAGAAGATAATCAGCTGTTCGAGAGATGTGTCGAGGCACGACTGAAAGGCGATAACGTCCATGCAATGATGTATGCCAACGAGTGTGCAGAAATCCGAAAGATCGCCCTCCACGTAGTCAGTAGTAAATATGCACTTGAACAAATGGTTCTACGATTACACACTGTTACCAAACTTGGAAACATTCTTGTAACCGTGACTCCTGTCGTTGATGTCATTAAAGAAACTCAGAGTCGTTTAGTAGGAATAGTTCCAAGTATCGCCAATAATCTCAATGACGCTAACAAGATATTGGTCGATTCTTTATCAAAAATGGGCACAAGTGATCTCCGAACTGCAACTCAGAAGCCTCTTGTTTATAGCAGTGGAGCCGAAAAAGTCTTAGAAGAAGCCAAAGCAGCAGCAGAAGATACGATTCGAGAAAAGTTTCCAAAGATTCCGGGAACTTTGAAAGACATCGTTAAGCAAGAAAGTGAAATTTTAACAAATTAACTAGCTGGAATAAGTAACAGGAACCTGACGATCAGAGCAATCAGTGCACCTGAGTCGAGAATACGAGTAGACTGAAACTAATTGTGTTTTATGCCCCAACGAGGATCCATATTATTTTAGGTTAAAATCTACCACTACCCGTTCGACGTGTTCCTCCCCACTCTCTATTAATTTGACTCCATCATTGATTGCATGCAGTGGGATATGATGAGTTATTGATTTATCCAGATTGATTTTTTTGGTTTCCATTAATTTAATTACTCGCTGTAAATCATCACGTGTGTGATCACCAGACACCATTAATCGCCCTTCACGAAGTCCCCAATACTCAACTTGAATAGGCGTTATTTGAAGTCCCACACTCACGACGCTGCCTGATTCATATCTATTTTTACCTTTAATCGCGTCTATAGCTTGTTTCATAGCAATTGGTGCGCCCGAACATTCAATGGCGACATCCACGCCCCAACTATCAGTGATTGCCTTCACCTCTCTGTTAATATTTCTCCGTGTGGGATTCAACAGGACATCTGCTCCATATTCTTTGGCCACATTCAATTTGCTGTCAATGGGATCAACAGCAATCACGGTTCCAGCACCAAAGAACTTCGACCATAACACTGCATGTAGCCCGACGCCACCAACACCAAACACGATGGCGGTTCCTCCTCGCAGAAGACCAGAAATATCAATAGCATGATACGCTGTTGAAACAGCGCAGGCAGCAATCGCACCCCAATCAAAGGGTATTGTTTCACTCATCTTTAATACGCTTCGCGCAGGGACTTTGATGTATTCCGCAAACGTACCATCAATATGGCTACCAATTGATTTACGATTTCGACAACGGTTATCGAATCCTTGCAGACATGGCTCACAGTTACCACAAGACACGATGTAATGCACAATCACGGGATCTCCGACTTGAAGATGGGTAACATTCTTTCCGACCGTAGAGACGACTCCTGCTCCCTCATGTCCTAATGTTAGAGGGATATAATAGGGTGCGAACTCGCCTGAATGATAATGAACATCGGTACCACAAACCCCTGCAGCACGAATATTAACTAATACATCATTCGATCCAATAGAAGGAACCTCGATTTGCTCAACAACAAAGGGTTTTCCTGCTTCTTTAAATCTCGCAGCTAACATGGATGAAGCTGGGGCTTGTTTCTATATTTAACTTTCGATTCCATTAACGTCGGGATAGATCTGGATCATGGCGCTTCTCAAGAAAAGAAAGGATTATTTGGAGTCATAGCAACTATGATTAAAGGTGTATAAAAATGACTTCAGACATTAAATGGGGCGCCTTCATATGGCCTGAAGGCCTCAATTTCGAAGAAATGAAGCAGTTCTGTTTGCGAGCTGAGGAGTTACGCTTTGATCTGTTCCAGACAACCGATCACTTTATGAATATGAGACAGCCTACACGTCCTGACAGGCATCCGCTTGAAAGCTGGACAACATTAGCAGGGTTAGGTGCAGTCACAACAAAGATTCTCCTCGGTCCTTTGGTCGCGTGTTATGCATATCGTGCTCCACCTGTTTTAGCTAAGATGGCGACCACTGTCGATATAATTTCCAATGGGCGCGTTATCTTAGGCGTGGGAGCGGGCTGGCATGAAGCTGAGTTCAAAGCGTATTTTGGACGTTTTCCTCCGGTTCGAGAACGATTACAAGGTCTAGAAGAAACGGTAGAAATCTGTAAAAGCATGTTCAATAACAAATACTCGACTTATCGTGGAAAACTCTTCTCTGTTAAAGATGCACTCAATTCCCCAGCATCGATTCAACAACCTATTCCTATTATGGTGGGGGGCGGTGGAGAGAAGGTCACTTTAAAAATCGTGGCTAAGCACGCAGACATGTGTCACTTCTTCGCTAATGATCTCGCAACACTCGATCGAAAGCTTGCAGCATTGAAAAAGCATTGTAAAACCGTTGGGAGGGATTACAATGAAATCACGAAATGCGTTGGAATTGCCACGATTGTAGGCAACACTACAACTGAAGCTGAAGGCAGGCTGGCGCGTCTCGCAAAGCTCTTCCATATTTCCCCCGATGCGCAGCGAAAGCAATTAGGAAAAGTGTACGGAGCACCCGATGAGGTCGCTGATTATCTCCAGAATTACGTAAGTCGAGGCGTCCAAGTTTTAACGCCGAGATTTTTCTATATGGATTCAATGGAAGCCTTCGCGACAGAGGTTATGCCCAAGGTATAATCTCGTTTCCCTTTTTTTCATGATACTGAAAACCTTTATTCTAGGAACAGACAATAAGTGCTTTGCCTCACATTACATAATTTAAGTGAGGAAACCTAAAGTATGGTACGTAGCGGTATTCCTTAATATTCATTGCAGGATGCAGAGCAATTTTTATTAGCATTTTTCAGGTAGAACACTTCCCCAGGATTCAGGTTTTTGTAGTCTAAATGTAAATAACGAAAAAATAACGTAATACAAACCTATCTTCATAACGATGGATAATCAATTTCGTGTTCATGCAGTTGACTCAAAATTAAACCTGTCTGGACGCTTTCAGCAGACGCCACGATACGTAGTTCACCTCAATAAAGAAATCGCTAATAAATTAGGCTTCATTGATGGCGATCTTATTGAAGTACGTGGGAAAAAAGCGACAGCCGCGAAGGTAATTGCTACGGATAAAGAGAGTCTAGAAGGCGATGCTATTGGATTAAGTAATCTGTTACGAAACAACGCGAGGGTCACAACGGAGGATCTAGTTACCGTTCATAAAGCGGAATCTCGCTCAGCGGATACAATAGTGTTTGCGCCTATAGGTAAACACCTTAAAAAAAGTGAATTACTCAAAATCGTCGCAAAAAAAAGCTTCTTGAACGAACCCTTTGTTGAAGGCGATGTAACCTATTTACGATCAAAAATTATGCGCTACCTCTTGGGTTCAGTGACTTGGCTACGTGTAATTAAGACCGACCCCCAGGGGATAGTGATCGCAACTGACGACACAAATATTGAGATCGTATCAGATCCAATAACAGTCGGGAATCCAATATTAGCTGATAATCTAGACGAATTACCAGATCTTGAGACAGAAATAACCAGTGAGGACATAACAGAAACAGACTTGCTAAATAGCGATGATTGGGATAAGATAAGTGCCCTCGTGGAACTCGGGCTCTTCCGCAATATCAGCGATGCGCTTAGTTTCTTTATTAAAGAAGGAATCAAAGCTAAAAGCGATTTATTCGAAAAAAGCCTCTCTGTATTACACCAGATCAACTCATTAAAAAAACACGTCATCAATCCGTAAAGCCACTAGCAAGCTAATTCTTGCTACCAAAAAAGTAGTCAGTTCCAGTATTCGCGTCTATGGAGAAAAGACATATTGTTGGATAGCTCACCACTTCTTCAACTATTCATGGGAAACCCTGCCGTTGGATTTCTGAGTCTTCATGAGCATGAAAAAACAGAATATCTAGGCTCTCTACTTATCACAAACTTAGCCGGAACCCCTTTAGAGTTTCGATGCACTCAGCCAATTATTCCGGATGCAATACAACGATCTTTGTATGGGACCGGTTTATTAGAATATCTTGGAGTAGAAGTTTGTGGACGCCCTCTCATTCGTTCAGTTAAATTAAAACCTAAATTTATTTTTATAGAACAACCCTTTCTCATGACGCTCAATGATTACGTATCAAATCCAATCATTTTTGTCCGAGAATTTCGAGGCGAGGAACCCCCGTCCCCAATTACACTCAAGTATCCATATCAATCCGACGTCGTTAAACCCCATCAACAAGATCACAACCTTTTGCAGATTGCACAAAAAGATGCAATAGAAGCAAAGACGATAGAATTTATCACTCAGCTATCTTACAAATTCAACTTCGTGGAATCGTTTGACCGAATGCGACAAGCAGTACAAAATCTCCATCAACTAACCCTGCCCTCTCCCTAGAGGCAAAGAGGTGGGAACATCGCGCCGAGAGAGCAGTAGGTCTTCCACAGGATCACAGTTGATTAATAACATTAAAACCACAGTCAAACGCGTCTTTCATCAAGCCACCCATCCAGAACGGTTCTGGTCAACTTCAATCACTACTTCCGCTCATCTAACCAACGACACGATATTCACTAAGAACCAATTCACCCCCTTTTCGCGTCCCCAAATCCGTTCATATTTCCCTACTATAATCCTATCTTCCGACTCCATTATTGAACTCGATACCCACATTCAGCCCCCTTCAATCCAGGATGTTTTTTCACCAATAACAGATATCACAATAGAGAGCTATGAACTTCAAGATTTCACTCCTTCGCTTGCGATGCGGTTCTTCCCCGGGAAAACACAGATTCAACCTCACCACCTCGCTCTTCTTAATCTCTTTCCGACACAAACTATTGACTTCCATAAATTACTCGATTTTAATGGAAAATCGCTATACTCATATCAAAAAGACGGGGTACGTTTTCTCATTGAACACTCTCAAGCTCTGTTAGCTGATGAAATGGGGCTAGGTAAATCCATTCAAGCCATTGTTGCACTACGCCTCTTATTTGGCGCAGTGTCAATAACAAACTGTTTGATTCTCTGTCCTAAATCCGTATTGACCGATTGGGCGAACAAATTTGAATCCTGGGCACCTGAATTAATGATAACAGAAGTCAGTGGAAGCTCTGCACAACGTCGAACACTCTGGGAGACCCCAAGTCAAATCTATCTAACCACGTATGACAGTTTAAAAGAAGACATCACCGCACTAACGGAAACTACCCCTTTCGAATTTGACCTTGTAATCTTGGATGAAATCCAGCGGATTAAAAACAGTACCACAAAAACCTTTCACGCCGTGAACCATATTCAAAGTCGTATTCGTTGGGGACTTTCCGGTACACCTTTAGAGAATCGAGTCGAAGAAATCGTCACCATTTTCCGTTATCTAAATCCCTCGCTTTTCTCCAGTAGCAACGTCACTGATTCAGATTATGTCAAATCCCTTATTGCACCTTTCACACTTCGCCGAACTAAACAGGCTGTTTTAACAGAACTACCCACAAAAACCCAAGAAAACGTGCTATTAGATTTAACTCCCAAACAACGGGCAGTCTATAACCTTGTCGAGACGCACGGGGTTCTTGAAATTAAGGAAAAGGGATCTACCGCAACCGCAACTCATATCATGGCATTGATCTCTAAATTGAAACAAATCTGTAATCTTGAACCGGTCTCCGGCGAAAGCTGTAAACTCGATTATATTGAAGATGTGCTGATAACCCTCAATGAGACAGGAGACAAAATGGTCCTGTTCTCACAATACCCTATTAAAACGCTTCAACTCATCCAACCGCGCCTTCACCGCTTTAACCCATTAATCTATTCGGGGGCTCTCTCGAGTAAACAACGGGCAGCGGTCGTTCAACAATTTGAAGAAGATCCAACTGTCAGAGTACTCTTAATCTCACTAAAAGCCGGAGGGCTGGGATTAACCTTAACTGCCGCAAATTACGTGGCACACTTTGATTCCTGGTGGAATCCCGCAACTATGTCACAAGCAGAAGATCGAACTCATCGTATCGGTCAAAAGAAAAATGTCACAGTTCTCACGTTAATATCCAAACATACTATAGAGGAACGGATACAAACAATTCTTGAAGAAAAGAAAATCCTCTTTCAAGAAGTTGTGGGCGACATCTCTGAAGACGGGCTCTCACATCACTTAACAGAACACGAATTATTCGGTTTATTTGACCTCCAACGCGCCCACTCTGAGGAAAAACAGATTTAAACTCCCCTCTTTTACTCCGAAGGGATTTATTCATGTACACATGCTTGTGGATTATGTTAAAAAATACTCAAAGGATATGAGTTACCCGAAAACGATTTAATATACACATGTCCTATATGATTCGTTTAAATGGAAGATGAAACTCATGACCTATGAAAGAATAATCAACCGACGCTCAATACGATTTTTTACTTCAACGCCAATACCAAAAGAGATTCTAGTAAACTGTGTTGATGCCGCTCGATTATCCCCCTCTGGAGCCAATCGCCAGCCTTTAAAATACGTCATAATCCACGATTCTCCTCTTGTCAAACAAACTTTTTCGTTAACTCGATGGGCAGGACACTTACCCGATTACTCTCCCTCACAAGCTGAGATGCCGATGGCTTACATCGCTATTTTACTGGATACAACCATTCAGCAACGTCCTGGACATGACGCAGGTATTGCAGCGATGAGTATTTCTCTCGTAGCTGATGAAGCAGGTCTAGGCACCTGTATGCTCGGTTCAGTTAACCGAGAGAAACTTCGTCCCCTACTAAATATCCCCGATAATCTGGAGATCATAATGCTCGTAGCTTTAGGCTACACCAAAACGAAACCCATTATTGATCAAGTGAAAGATGGCGATATAAAATATTGGCTTGATGAAGCAGGGAAGCTTCATGTGCCCAAACGGGCTCTCGACGACATTCTCAGCTGGAACACATATTAATAAGCTAGTGGCACATGCCCCTCTTCTCTTTTCACCCTTTTTTATTGCAACTCCTGTCTTGATATTGGATACTGTCCCATTTCTTTAACAACCGCGATCATCGCTTCAATATTTTTAACTGGTGCACCACTCCGAGGTGGTCCGCCACCCGTTGATAAAAGGAATCCTCCATCGACGCCGCCTCTCATAATAGCCTGTACACAGGCTTCCCGAACTTCCTGAGGAGAACCCGATGGGAAGGTATATACCGGATCGATATTTCCAAACAGGGCGAGATTATTACCTACAATTGTCCGAATTTCTGACAGATTGGTTTCAGGTCCAACTTGAAAAGCATCAAATCCCGCAGCAGGAATAAGATGCACCAAGTGTAAAATATGCCCCTCATTGTGATAGATTCGTAAGGCGCCATTAAATGCCTTATTGACACGTTGAACAAAGGGAACCCAAAATTCTTGGGCTTGCGTCACGGACATAAACGTGGTGCAGTGATCAGCGATCGTAAGTTTAGTTATCTTTCCCATCACCGTCTCAATGAGTTTAAGCGCGTTGATCACATATTCTGTGGTGATCTCGCAGATTGTATGAACTTTATCAGGCCAAAGCCGCATACCAATAAGAAATTGTTGATATGACAAGAGTCCTTGATCAACAATATCTTCAACACATCGAGTGGACGCCCACCCCTTCATGCCAGCCGCAACATGATCCTCGAGTCCCGCATATGTTTCGGCTTCAATCTGCAATTGGAGCCTCACATTTTCCAGAGCCTGTTGCATCGCCGGCTCATCTTGAAGCTTGGGTACAAAAAGATCTCGTACATCGAACTCGGCTAAATTTTGAATCAATGGCTGAGAATAGGCATAGCCACCTTTACTAGATTCTTTGAGGACAACAGGTATGCCAAGATGCTGACCTAAAATTGGTGCGAGATGCACTGACTTATCTCCGTGACCACCACTGCCAGTCGAGGTACATACACAGATCTCTGGAAATCGCTTCGCAAAATTCACGTTAAATTCGATAGCCTTCCGAATCCGCGTACTTCTATCCCATTTTGGATAGTTTGGATTAGCGCGCCCCGCACTCTCCATTAACTCGGACACACCTTGAACCGGAAAAGGAGGAATGGCAATGGGAACCTGATCTGGTTGCTTACAAAAATATGCTAATAACATCCGCTCGTAGGGTGATAACATCTATTGTTCCCGCCGTTTTTGGGTCATAAACTTGTTTGCTGTGACAACACCATCCATGGCGGTCTCACAGTACGCGTCCGCTCCATATTGCTCCGCGGTCTGTTGACTGGTCGGTCGTCCCCCGATCATAATGTAAACTTGTTTTCGAAGACCCGTGCGTTCCAGTGCGTCAATAACTTCTCCGATACCTGGCATAGTAGTTAGGAGGAGTGCGGATAACGCAACGATATCGGGTTGAAAGTCACGGACTTTTTGTACGAACACGTCAGGGGATACATCTTCACCAATATCGTACACTTCGTAGCCAGCCGCTTGAAGTAACGAGATCGCGATATTTTTTCCGATGAAATGAAAGTCCCCTTCCACGGTTCCAAAGACAATTTTTCCCTGCAGCGTGTCTTCACCCACCTCTTCTTTGAGTTTCTCGCTGATTTCAGGCATGACTTGTTCCATTATATATGCAGCCACCATCAATTCAGCAAGAAAGTATTGTTGATTAGCAAAGAGTTCACCCACTTGATCTAAGCCTTTTGACAGACCTTTCTCAAGAATTGTTCGCGCAGGGATTCCAGCTTGAACAGCTTGTTTTGTGAGCGCCCTCGTGGCATCCAGATCGAGCCGAGTGAATGCCTCGATAATCTCAAGCAATATGGTCGACAATTAAATCATTACTCAGTTTATTTAGGGAATGGTTGAATGAAACGTTATTTAAAGGTTATTTCATAATTAGAAATAATATCATCAACAATTATTCATCTGTTATTAGCGGCGAATAAACGATGCAATATGACCTCACAATTATCAATGGACACGTCATTGATGGAACTGGGAAACCTCGATACAAAGCGAACATCTATGTAACAGACGGCAAAATCGTGAAAATTGATTCTTCCGGACCTACTACTGGAGAGTCCGTTATCGATGCCAAGGGGCTTATTATCTGCCCCGGGTTTATTGATATGCATAGTCACGCGGATTTAACCCTCTTCGGTAATCGACGGGCTGACAGTTTTATTCATCAAGGCGTGACCACTCTGTATGTCACTCCTGATGGGTGGTCACCTGCACCGGTAATCAATGATCATCGACAAGATTTGAAAGACTATTATGAGACATTGACGTTTGGAGCTCCATTACCCTTTACTTGGACAACGTATACCGAGTATTTCCATGAGTTACAGGACGGGGGACTAGGTGTCAATGTGCGAGCAAACGTTGGCTTCGGCACCGTCCGCACGAATGTTCTTGGGTATGCTATGCGCGCTCCTACTCAATCTGAACTAGAACTGATGAAAGAACAGATTCACACCGCATTTCTCGAAGGTGTATGTGGATTATCGACGGGACTGAGTTATCATCCACAATGTTACTCAACAACCAAAGAAGTTGAAGCATTATGCCGGGTGGCGGTCCAGCATGGCGGGCTCCATCACACGCATACCCGTGGAGGCACCTCTGGATTGCGTGAGGCTATCATTCTCAGCGAACGAACCGGGATCCCCGTTAATATTACCCACACTACGCCTTCAGATGAGCAGTTAGGGATTATTGAGTCCGCGGCATCTCGCAACATCGATATCACGTTTGATGCATATCCTTACACCGCTGGATCCAGTTTTCTTTCAGGAATCTATCTGCCGGGATGGGTTCATGAAGGTGGGCGCGCGCAAATGCTTCAGCGGATCAAGAGTCCAGCAATTCGAGATCGAATTCAAACAGAATGGCAGCAGAATCTCCCAAATCAATGGCCGAATGGTCCACGAAACACGCCACTGATAGCATGGTGTCAAAATTCGAGCATGCGTAAGTATGAAGGGAAAACAATTGATACAGTAGCGGAAATGATGGATGTTCAACCCGTCGACGCAATGTGTAATCTCCTTCTCGAGAACAATGGAAACGTTATGCGAATCGGGCTTCATTCTCGCCCCCATCGTCATGTCCAACGTGCTTACCAACATCCATTAATGCTGGTGGGTTCAGATGGCTGGGCAATGACGCCCTCAGGGCCTCTTCATGTTGGATACCCCCATCCTCGATGCTATGGTACGTTTCCAAAGGTGTTGGGGATGTATGTACGATTAATGGGGCTTCTGACACTTGAACAAGCCATTAAAAAAATGACCGCAGGACCCGCTCAAAGAATGCGGTTAAGCGATCGCGGAGTTCTCCGAAAGGAGATGGCAGCTGATATCACACTATTTAATCCCAACACAATCATTGACAACGCAACATACTGGCGCCCACACCAGTATTCTACAGGAATTGAATACGTAATCCTAAATGGCCAACTCGTTATTGATCGTGGTCGACACACACAGGTCCTAGCTGGACACGTCCTCCGATTTCGCTCTAAGCTGTCCTAAGTTTCAGCTTGATTGTCAACTGCAAGAATCTGTCCTCCTGCCGCCTCAATTTTCTGAGCAGCAGTAGCACTCCATGATCTTACAGTAACTCGTAGGGGCTTCGAGACGCGTCCCGAACCAAGTAATTTTGCAATCCCTAATTCATCGAGATTGATGAAATATCCTGTATCTTCTTTTCGCATCACGTCGTGGGTTACAAGCTCTTCGATTTGTGTATCTAGCTCTCCCACATTCATGGTGGTTGGTCTATTCACCCATGATCGTTGAAAACCGTGTTTACCAAAATAATTGCGATCATGCTTGATGACCCAGGTCCATTTATGTTTCTTACGTCCGGCTTTACCACGACCACCACGCATACCAATTCCACGATGTTGACCGACTTGCCCCCACCCATGAGTTCTTGATCCGCGTTGTTTCCGAACTTTTCGCAATCGATGGGGCATGCCTAGGTTGCCTCCAAGGGATTTTTCCACCCAAATATCGTCAATAATTCGCCCACCGTCATCGCAGGTCGAAGCGTCTTTTGTGCCTTTATAACATACGTGAGGTGGGCTTTTTCCAAGTCTTCCGGTGTACTGATATACACCTTTAACCTACGAAATGCATTTCTACCCCGTGCTTTTTTCCAGGGCAACATGCCTCGGATGACTCTCCGGACATAGGTATCCGGTCTTCTCGGATGCTTGGGCGCTTTTTTTTGGGAGCCCCACGTTTTTGTCCCTAAGTGTTGCTTAAAATCATTGACAATTCTCTGTTTTCTTCCGGAAATCACAGCTTTTTCAGCATTGACTATCACAATTTCATTGCCAATGAGAACCTGTTTCGCCGCATAACTTGCTAAGCGACCCAAAATAGTACCCGACGCATCAATAACTGTTCGTTGTCTCCCCTGATGATGCGTCGTATCTGTGTGCTCCATCTTAATTCACGCCCTCTCCCGCATTATATATAGTTCGTAATAAGCACTTACCTGTATGACCATCCGAGAAATGTGCTCGGATAATCTTCTTGCCTCCCACATGTCCAAGTTCAAGCTTATAAAGATACTGTCCTCCGCCTAAACTCATGTTAGCTAACATTTCATTTTCGTTTTCAACTTGATAAGAGCGGACTTAGCGCCATGAGTTAATCTTTTTATGGCTTTTTCTCGTTGCATGGCTTCACTGCGGGAATGAAAGCTTTCCATGTATACAATCTGCTTGGGCTTATTCATTTGTGTGTATCTCGCCCCTTTACCACTCCAATGCTGACGGAGCCGCGTTTTTAAGTCACTCGTATATCCCGTGTAATAGCTTCCATCTTGACATAACAGGACATATACATGATATAGTATATTCGACAAAGCTAAAAACCGTGGAATCTACGGTTTCC
>CAJIBO010000065.1_pt1 | contig 12817 bp, 11 predicted proteins | sample 9199371 | NCBI WGS metagenome assembly CAJIBO01 (sample SAMEA7708307, study PRJEB35096) | sediment metagenome | biome: marine neritic benthic zone biome [ENVO:01000025]; feature: sediment [ENVO:00002007]; material: shallow marine sediment [ENVO:03000034] sea grass bed [ENVO_01000059] ... | reverse complement strand
TTTTATCTCATGGGCAAGAAAACCATGAACCTTTATGTCATTATGCAGATCCAGATGCAGCTCCCGCTGATTATGCAAATGGCTGAAGCTTATTCCGCAGCAATTACCGCGTTTGCTGAAGGGCAGCCGATAGGTGATGGTGCTGGAGCCCTAGTTGCAGCTAAATTAATGCATGGACATACTTCCCGAAAGATTGAAAAGGAAACCGTAGTTGCAGAAACTCAGTTCGATGGGCGGCGACTCCTTGTGTTAAAAGCAGAAGGTCCAGGATCGACTGTTGGAAAACCAGGAAAAGGAATTCGGAAACTCTTAGAAGAGGAAGAAGGCAAGATTGCCATGGTAATTATGATCGATGCTGCAGGAAAATATGAAGGGGAAGAAAGTGGAGGTGTATCCGAGGGAGTTGGTGCCGCTATTGGCGGTATCGGTATAGATCAATTTACTATCGAAGAAGTGACACTCAAATACCAGATTCCCATACACGCAGTTATTGTGAAAGAATCGATTCAAGAATCCGTGGCACCTATGATCAAAGAAATTCTCGAGGGAACCGATGTCGCATTAGCTCGAGTCAAACGCATCATTCGAGAAGGATCGAGTGAAGGCGATACCATTGTTGTCGCAGGTATTGGAAATACCGTTGGGGTGGGACAGTAATACTATGACCTCGATACCCCGAAATTATATGGTCTATATTTTCATAATTTTTGCTCTAGGATTATTCGTCGTAGCTCTCTATTATACAATTGAAGGTGTAACAGCTCTCCAGCAAGGCGATGGACAAGGTATCAGTTATCAACTTATCACTGGATTATTTGGAATAGCGGTCTCAGGATATATGATCTATCAATTTCGACGACGAATGACAATGGCCAAACCACCCACACGCCCAAACTTAACTACCATTGTTGAATGTAAAGAATGTAATTTCAAAAATCTTCGAAAATTCGTGAAAGGCGATTACATCTTTAAATCAGAAGGCACTTGCCAAAAATGTGACGAAGCGATGCTGATTACAGGCATCTATGCAGAAAAAACTAAGAAATAACATTACAGGGTTGTAATTAAACAGCCATCTTCCGTGACAATAACGGTATGTTCTGCCTGAGCCACGATCTGATTCTTTCGTTCTACAAGAGGAGGGTATCCTGTGATGCTGTGATTCCGTAACAATTCGTTAAATGCAGGAAGCCACTCGTCTTGTTGTCCGAACTCTGTAAACCACCGCTGAGAAAATGGCATCGACCGAAACTTTTGCTGGATGAATTCCTGAAGGAGTTTAACTTTGGCGTTCCGGGCGCGCTTCGCTCGTTGAAGTCGAAAGATATAAGCCTCACGGGTGCCACGAACTTCTCCAGAGCCGTGAGAAAAGGTTAAGAAAGGTTCGACCGCATAAACTTCATCTTCTTGAATTCTGGACACAGTAAATCGCGCCACATTTGGAATAGATTTTCCTGTATGTACAATATATCGACGCATTTGATGCCCGGAGAGATTCCATATGGGTTTAAATCCATATTGCGTTATTGTTTGTTGGATCACTTGTCCGACTTGCGTCGTTTTAATATTTGGACGGATAGTTTTAACCGCTTGTGACAAGGCTTTCTCAACAGCAAGAACCATTCCTTCATATTCTGAGTTTAAACATACTGTTGTTGCAGTATCAGCGATATATCCATCGACACTGACTCCAATATCTACCTTCACAAGAGAGTCTGGTGGAATCGTAAACTGATCCCCAGGAGGAGATGAATAATGAGCCGCAACTTCGTTCACACTAACATTACATGGGAATGCGGGAGTCGCGCCTCTGCTTCTGATCAAGTTCTCAACTGACTCGCAAATTTCAATGACAGGTCTCCCGGATGTAACAATTGAAGACACATGTGAACGCACTTCAGAAGCAATGCGCCCCGCAGTTTTATAGTTATTAAGGATCTCATCAGAAAGCAAAGTTCATAACCCTCATGATGTCTGATAATTTTATCGAGCAGAGTAAAAAAGTTTAGGATTCGATAACAATCTTTGAAGAAATTCAAGAAAGTCGCCGTTGGAGGAACGTTTGATCACTTCCATTTAGGACACGAGCACCTTATTAGAACAGCTCTTTCACTTGGAGAACAAGTTCTGATCGGTCTGACAACAGATAAACTGCTCCAAGCTCATCCGAAGAAAGATAAGATCCAAACATATCCCCACCGAAAGCAGGCAATTACCTCTTTTTTAAAAAACCAAGACGCTGCAACAAAAAGTAGAATCGTTCCACTCTATGATTTTTTTGGGTCATCGATACGTGATCCAGAAATCGATGCACTTGTTGTAAGTACTGAAACACAACATCGATCTGAAATGGTGAATCAAATTCGCATGAGGAAAGGCTACAAGCCATTACATCTGATCGTTATCGATCTGGTCCTTGCCAAAGATGGAAAACCTATCTCAGCAAGCCGAATACGAAGCAATCAAATCGATCGCCTCGGAAACATGCTACTCACAGGTGAGTAAAGAAAGTTTATATTCTCATTAACCAGTTTCTAAGAAGAGTGAAATTAGTGATGTCCCGCCAATTTCTTTAGTCAACTCGGAGTATACAATTAACCCCCACATCATGTTTTTATCAGAGAGCACCTATCAAAAGGCTCAAACTATATCACCAAGCGTAAAACCTCCAAGCTTGGGAAAAACACACTCTCTTAATGATACCAGCAAAATTACGCACAATGATGATTGAAATGACAGATCCTAAATTGCATCCCTTAGAACGCAGCCTACTACTTGCACTAAAAAACGGAACTACTATGGATCTCATCATGCTACAAGAGCAGTCAGGATTGCCCGCATCGTCAATAACACGAGCAGCCCTCTGGCTCACAGCTAAAAACTATATTGATATGTTCGAACAAAAAAAGATACAAATCAAATTAGGATCGGAAGGTCAACATTTCCTCGAATATGGTTTCCCCGAACGTAGACTCATTCAATGGATAATCACCAAAGGAGGGAAAGCTACAATCGACCAAGTGAAACAACACAGTGGACTTACCGCGACAGAGGTCAATATTGGAATCGGATGGGCAAATCGGAAACAATGGTTACAAATAAATCGAACCTCTGAACAAACAACTCTTACCAGTATTCATGAGCCCTTAAAAGATCTTGATGAGGAACTAGTTTCATACATTGGGCTCAAGCAAATGCCCCTTCAAACACTCCCACAACAACTTAAAAATCGACTTGCTCAATTAAAAAAACGTCCTGATATTCTACAGTTCACTGAATCCGTAGAACGAACATTTCAAATTACCTCACTTGGCATGAAAGTAGCACAACACATTACCCAGCCGCAACGAGAATTGAGCCAGTTAACCTCCGAACATATTAAAGCAGGAACATGGCGCCACCATACCCTCCGTCAATATAACATTCATGCTCCTGTCCAACAGACATGGCCCGGGAAAAAACAAGCATACAAACGATTTTTAGATGAATTAAAGCTTAAACTCGTTGCATTAGGATTTAAAGAAATGCTTGGCCCAATTGTCGAACACGCCTTCTTCAACTGTGATGCCCTCTTCATGCCACAAGATCACCCCGCCAGAGAAATTCATGACCAGTATTATGTGAAAACCCCTACACAAGGCGATTTATCTGCATTCTCGAATTATATTGACCAAGTTAAATCGACCCATGAAAACGGAGGAATCACCGAGTCGCAAGGTTGGCAATATCAATTCTCACTTGAAGAAACCAATCGGCTAATGCTTCGCAGTCAAGGCACAGCTTTAAGCGCACGAATGCTTGTAAATGATGCATTAGAAATCCCAGGAAAATATTTTTCCATCAGTCGATGTTTCAGACCCGACGTGGTGGATCGAACCCATCTCACCGAGTTTAATCAAATCGAAGGAATCGTCGTTGGCTCCGCACTTACTTTTCGAGACCTCCTTGGCATATTAAAGATGTTTGCTCTGGAAATAGCGGACGCGGATCAAGTACGATTTAAACCCGACTATTTCCCCTTCACTGAGCCCAGTGTTGAGCTCTCAGCATTCAAAAAAGGTGCTGGTTGGCTCGAGTTTGGCGGGGCGGGGATGTTTCGTAAAGAAGTGACCACCCCCTTAGGAATCAGTGTTCCTGTCATCGCGTGGGGACTCGGAGTCGACCGGCTGTTTATGATGAAAGCAGGTATCAATGATATCCGTGAATTATTCACGTCAGACCTCACATGGCTGAGAAGTCAAAAGGTGATGTAGATGCCTGTAATAGAAGTACTTTATTCAGATCTGGAGAATCTTCTGAACACCGACTTACCCAGCGATCGCGAGGCGCTTAATGAGATACTAGCATATGTTAAAGGTGAAGTTGATCGTTGGGAAGGCGACGAAATTGCGATTGAAATAAAAGACGGAAATCGACCTGATCTATGGAGTGTTGAAGGTATTGCGAGAGAGCTCAGGGGCGTTCTGGGTATTGAAGAAGGACTCATTCCCTACGCTATTCACGCTTCTTCGGGAATAGAGGTTACAGTAAGCCCCGATCTTCATGACATTCGTCCCTATATAGCAGCATCTATAGTGAAAAGGGTACGGTTAACCGATGATATTATTCGAGAATTCATGCATTTACAAGATAAGCTTGATCACACCTATGGTCGAAGGCGGGGACGCGCCTCGATAGGCCTCTATAACTATGATCTCCTTACACCTCCTTTACAATATACCGTCGTGAAGCCTACTGAGATCAGCTTTGTACCGTTAGGTGAGGTAGCTCCAATGGATTTGAAGACCATTCTTCGGACTCATCCTAAGGGCATCCAGTATGGGCATATCATTAACAAATATGCACGTTGGCCAATCCTTATGGATTCCCGCGACCAAGTACTCTCCATTCCTCCAATAATCAATTCGAATGATTTAGGACGGATCACTGAAGGAGAACACAACATCTTCGTCGAAGTCACGGGTACGGTGTTTCGCACGGTTCTCAACTCTCTAAATCTCGTTACCCTCTCGCTTGCAGATCGAGGTCACGACATCTTATCCACTATGATCAAGTATCCATATCCTGTGGAAAGACAAAAGCATCTTACAACTCCCCAGTTTCCAACATCATCTTTAACTCTCCAGTTGGAAACCATTAATCAAGTACTTGGAATACCCCTGACCCGATATGAAGTTGAACTCCTCCTGAAAAAAGCTCGATATGATGTAACAGATGCGATCTCTCAAGAGATAGAAGTCATCGTTCCAAGTTATCGAATCGACGTGATGCACCCCCTTGACATCATTGAAGATATTGCCATAATGTACGGCTACAACAATATTACCCCTCAATGGCCAAAACAGATTACTTTTGGTGAAATAAGTGCGAATGAGCACTTTGTAGATCTTACCCGAGAAATCGTTGTTGGCCTTGGATTTCAGGAAATCCTGAGTTTTACATTAACAAATAAAGAGAACCTAGTTCAACGAATGGGCACTCCAGACACAAACATTGTAGAGTTGATCAACCCAACATCCCAACGCTTCACCTGTCTGCGGAACTGGCTCCTACCTGGCCTCCTCAAATTCCTCGGCCAGAATACTCATATTGAGTATCCTCAAAAGATTTTTGAAGTCGGTGAATGCGTCATCCTCGATGCCACTCAAGCGAATCGAGTCTAAAAAAAAAAAAAAATGGGCTGTGTCATTGCCCACTCAACAGCTAACTTTAGCGAAATGAAAAGCGAAGCCGAAGCACTCTTCCGCAATCTCGGAATAACCCCCGATCTCGACATAGCTGAACACCCAACTTTCATTAAGGGACGCGTTGGCAGTATTCAGATCCATGAGACCAAAATCGGGATTCTTGGAGAAATTCACCCACAAATCCTTGAAGTGTGGGGAGTAGAAACTCCCGTCACCGGGTTTGAATTAAACCTAACACAATTACAAACCCTTTTGCGAGATTAGGGAAGTTTAAATTTTACTGTCATTATTGATAGCCAGAGGTATCGCGTTGGATCGAAGCCGAACTCCTATCTCCACGATCTTCTTTGTTGCAATCATGTTGATAATGATACTATCGAGCTTTATCGATAACCCGTTGATCCTATTCGCTGTCTTTCTCGGCTTCATCTTTGTATTCATTTTTCTTACCCGACAGCAAGCTAGGATACCTCAGGGCACCCGTACAGGACCTCCGTCAGACTTTTTTCAGCGGACAACAGGACCATTCCGATCACCAGATTTGCCCCAACTCGGAAAATGGATCATCATTCCTATTGCTATTGTTGGCGTCATCGGGTTCATTCTTTTTCAAAATTGGTGGCTCAACATCGACATTCTCCAGTATCTATACAACGCAAAGGCGAATCTCGACTGGTGGAGCATTCAATTTCTAGATAACCATTATTTCTATGCCTGTATCGGAGTGGGAATATTAATCGCGCTTAGTGATCCACGAATCTCTATTACACGAGATATCGATGGAAAACGTCAATTCTATCTCCATAGTAAATTTCTGGGGATCGTGCGACTCCTTCGCAATCAATTCACAAGCTACGCAATGGAAGGATCGTTTCCCCTTCAATTTAATAACTTGACCTATGATGACAAGATATCGATCAAATATGGTATAGCATGGAAATTCCTCGAGTTCTTAATAGGGACAGTAATCATAGGTCCCACCATAGCACAAGGATTAGCACTTCAATTCATGGTAATCAGTCAATGGCTTGCAAGCCAACAGCTCTCCTGGATTGACCTTATTCAACGAATATTGTCAGTTCTTTGGACACGTCTATTTACATCTGAGCTCCCATCGGGAACATGGCTTATCGAGAATTCACCTATTTTAGAGGCTATTGCGTGGTTGAATACCCCAATAAATATTATCTGTATCTTGTGGGGAGTCCGACAAGGAGTCTCCTTGATCTTTGGCTTACTGCGTGGAAACGTAGTGAAAGCGTTTAAAGCCCTTATCATTATAGGGCTAGCTGCACTGACGCCAATAATATTACAAGTTCCAAATCAAGTCTTTGACATCACTACTCCATTCTATATACAAAGCATGGTAATTGGCGAAATCACATTACTAGTTTTAGCGATCTTCTTCAGTATCCGCGAAGGATTAGTTCAGCGATTCGTAAATTTAATCTATCGTCAAAAAATAATATTGACTGCTATTGTTCTCCTCGCATCTATCGGTCTCTTATATGGCCCCATCGTGGTTGCAGTTCAATATGCTCCAGCAATCGAAGGTAACTGGCAGAACTGGATCTGGACTCCCCAAATTCAACCAACTATCGAGTATACGAATTGGGCGACCGGAGTGGATGATATCACGGAAGGCAACTTAGCCGCTGCCATTAACACTGGAGAAAACATCGAGATCTTGGAAAAAGTTCGTGTATTTAACGACGCCGCAGCGGCATTACGATTAAGATCCCAAATAGGCGTGAACTGGATGGATCTGCAAAACATTGATGTTATCTTGTTAAATGATACGGAATATTGGGTCTCTGCACTCACTCTCGTCATGCCATCAGGTGGTGACGAATGGCGCACAGAGCGGTTAATTGTAACACATTCAGAACGCATCCTCGCAATCGATGCCCATACCGGAGAAATCGTGCCCGCCGAGGATGTCTTCAATATCACTACGCCCATTAGTATTTATTATGGGGAGGACGGGTTATTTGCATCCTCCGATCAGATCTATTTCGATGTCCCTGGATTTCAGGAAAACCATCTATCAGACTACACAGGCCCAGAACAATATGATGGAGACCCAGATTATGTGTTATCGGGACTCAATCTGATGTGGTATTTCTCAGGAGTTTTTGGTCAGGAACGGCTTCAGCTCGATTTCGCGCGTGGAGACTATGGCGATATTAATATGCTGTATCTCCGCGATGTCAACGAAAGATTGGAAAAAATCCTCCTACCTGAGATGAGAGTTGACGATGATCCACTTCTCGTATCTGATGGAGAAAAGCTGTATTATGCATTATATGTTTACATTGACCGCGAAATGCCGAGCGAATACCTGAATTACGCTAATCAACTCAATACCGAGAATGGTTTTCCAGTGCAGGATCATCGGTTTTGGCGAGTATTTAGTATTGTATTAATTGATGCCTATGATGGGACGATCTCAGGCCACTTACTCAATACAAACGAGGAGAATTACGTGCTTGATTTTTATCAGAACATCTATCAAGAATGGAATACACCCGTCCCAGCATGGTTAATCCCGCAACTCAGGTATCCCGAGTTTCTCTATGAAAAACAGATAGCAGCCTACAACAAATTCCATGTAACAGACCCTGATGTCTGGCAAGGCAACACCGATTTCTTCGATTTAACGACAAGTTCCACCGGTAGTGCGATAGAAGATGTTCGATACGTCGTCTTCAACTTAAATGGAGAAACATTTTGGGCTGCAGTGCGACTTGTCGAAAAAGATCAGTCACCTGGAAAGAATATAGCAGCAATGTACGTGGCATTGAATGGTGAAAACCTTGGCGAGAATTTTCTCCTCCTGGGTGGTGAGGGTGCGGTCATTGGCCCACAAACTGCCTTGGACTCCATCAGTAACTTTAGTCCCACGAAGTCTCTCCTTAGCCTCCACCCCAATTGGGAATCGGGAAATATCTTGATGTATGTCATTAATGGAACCCTGTATTATTTCGTCCCCTATTACGCTGAAACAGCAACCACGTTAGCTCCCGCAATGATCTCGGCTGTTAATGCCTTAGACCAAAGAGTTGGGTATTACGTGATCACTAATCCTCAGGATGCAATAGAAGTGGGAGAAGGCACCGCACGAGCCTATGCAGATCTAGTTGGACAGCAAGTAGAATTAACCGCTGAACTTCGTAAACAACAGGTACTTGATACCTTTACAGACTTAGGGTATTCACCGATCAACACCGGTGAGCCAGCGGCAAACTTCGATGAGACAACAAACCTGAAATATTTAAATGAAGAGGATTGGAACCAAACGCAGACGACACTCGCCTCGTACATTGATACTTGGGTTGCTCCCTTTAACTTGACTAACGTCTTATATTGGGAAACCGCTGACAATGATGACAACAAGTTTCTGCATATAGGGGTCCTCCTTGAAGGCCTCGCATTTCCCGATGCCTTAGGATTATATGCTCTGAGAATTCAATACCAGTCAGGATGATGGATGCGTTAACCATTTTCCCTTTTCTTATCTAAGCCCATAATCCAATCGAAGTCTTGTTGCAGTTCATCATCGACCGTCGCCCCTCGTATCTCAATTTGTTTGATCTGGTCGCGGGTTCGTTCAATATCTTCGGTAACGATTCGCGTGAATTCACCTCGCACTGTCGAAGAGTAGGTAGAAGGCTCCTTGAGTTTCATGAATAGTAATCCTCCACCAAAACGGCCAACAGCGGATATCGCATAGGTTAATTGGAGAGAGAGAATATCGGTGACTCCTGATGAAAGAAAGAGCGTTGGTAAATAGCCCCCTGCTAACGATCCACAAAAGGTGGCAACCCCAATTATAGTATTATATAGCGCGATACTCGCGCCCCGTTGCTCCGGTTGAGTAATATCAAGTTGATATACAAACAGTACAATCTCGGCAATAGCTCCAAAAACCCCGCCAATAAGATTCGCGAGGAGAAGATGGTAGACATTGGTTGCGAGCGCATATAATGTCGGGTAGATGAAGATAATAGCGCGACTTCCAATCAGTAAGAAACGTCGCCCCGATTTATCAGTAATTCGTCCAATAATTCGTCGGACAAAAATACTGACGAAGCTCGAGATGACTGAGATAAATGCGATCTCCAGCATATCAGCTTGGACTATTCGTACAGTGGTGATAGCGAAGAGAGGCCAGGAGATAGACATGAAGAAGCTGTGAATCGAGCTAACCATACATAATGTACGAAAATTATGATTATTCCGGAGGAGGTCCCAATTTAACCAGGAGGTTTTGGAGCGTTTCTGCGTTGTTTCTTCTCGAACGCGGATCATGACTACTGATGATATTAAGCCAGTTGCTGAAGCTAAGATAATGGGTAGGAAATACATGGAGGATAAACTACCTCCAATAAGCGTCATTAAGTATCCAGAGAGTAATGTCGCGCCTGTTGAGCCTAGGGAAGCAGCAATATTGATGTGGGAAGTGATGGTTCCACGTTTTGATTTTGGTGCGACCCAACCAATTAGTGAAGCCCAGGCAGGCGTCATAATCGAAGTTGCAAACGATTGTAACGTAATGACAAGAATAAATTGGGTTGGCGAGTTCACAATTAATAAGGGAAGCCAGAGTAACGCAGAGAATAGCCCTCCAAACAAAATGGCAGGGATATATCGGCCAAATCGATCGCTAATTGCACCCCAAAAGACTTGAGTGATGTTACCGAACAGATTCATGAGAGAGCGAAGCCAACCCATTTCGGTGGAAGAGGCTCCTAATTGAACTGCATACACAGAAATATAGGGACTAATAATTCCATTACTGAAATTCAGTAGGGAGTGGCGAGCAAAAAAGGGTTTTAAGGAGACTTCCTGCTGTTTTTCCACTTCAGATTCTATAGACAACGTATCAAGATCCTTTGTGCTCGTGCTGGATGAGGCGATACAGATTTGATATCGTGGTCCCTTTTTATCATTTCGAATTTATTTGGAAAAGTTTTTATCACCATCGCGAAATCAAGAAATAGAATCTACAGTAAAAACGTGTCTGAATTTGGCTGAGGAAGTCAAAAAACGGGTTCTGCGGATCACCCTTAATTCAACAGTGTTAGTTGTTTTAGCTATAGCATTAAATATCACAATTCCTGGCGCGTTAGCGATTATCAGCTCGATTCCATCAGAAGGGCTCTCACTGAGTACAGCACTCATTCTTTTACTAGTTATCGTGATGGCCTTTCAGGCGCTGCGGATCATATTGGATCTTGTACGACTTGTCGATTTATTTTCCGAGTTATTAGTGAAACATATTCCTGGTTTGAAAACAGAGGGCAAAGTGTCTGTCGTGAAAGCCCTAAAAGAAATTACTATTGTTATTGTTCTTGTTATTATAACCACCGCAGTTTTTCCATTTACGCTACTCGTACCAGAGCTTGAACCATGGCTAAGTATAGGAGTCTCAATGACATCAATTATCGTTTCAATAATTCTCTTATACGATGCAGGGAAAACGCTATATGCTGTCTTCCAATCAGGACTCGATTTTTTCATTGAACGTATTGTTGGAAACGGAGAGCAAGTGGAAGATTAGGGCTACAAGTGCGTCGAGCAGGCTATGTTTGAATCATCCTATCCTGCGATTTCGTTCGAGTAAGAAAGGTATAGGTAATGACCAGAAATGCAATAGTCCCCAAGATGGCTCGCAAGATCCAAGCAAGGGTAAAGGATGGATCAAGATCAATAATGAATCCAGTTAATGCAGTCCAAATGGAGCTTAATCCAAACCCAATCGTAAAATAAAGACCAAGCAAGACATCGCGTTGATTCGGGGTGGAAATGGATGCAAGGTGGGATTGGAGGAGACTGCTACTTGAAAAAGAAGTTACTCCAATGAAAAATAGATGAGGGATGAATAAAAGGGTGAATGAGGAATGCAGAGTGAGAAGTAGAATCAGTAGTGAACCACTCCCGAAAACAATGCTTGCAGTTTGGAGATTACCGAGCTTCCCCGCGAAATGACCAAAGAACATAGTACCGAGAACGCCACCAACTACCCCAATAGAATAAATGACACTGGTTTCAAAAAGACCCACATGGAGTTGATTCGTGAGAAACAAGGGAGTATACGTAATGATTACACCCATCCCCGTACCTCCAACCGCGAAGGCTTGCGCCGCGATTAACAGAGGTGCATCACGGATACGGAGAACAGATTTCAAGTCGTCCCAGAGATTAGATTGAAGATTGCTTTGTAATGATTTCGACGCAGATTTCTCGTAGCGTAAATAATAAAGAACCAGAACCCCTGACACAATCGGTACGATAGCCAAGGTATAGACAGCTAATCGCCATGAATAAGTTAACGCTATGGCAGAGATAATGATGGGACTGACAATATTGCCAACGTAGCCTAAACCATAATGAATCGATAACGCCCATGAAACACGCGCTTTTGAAAATTTATGTGATAGGATGGAAGTTCCGACAGGGTGTTGTGCTGCTTGGCCGCTCCCACGAATCACGTCACCGATTAGAAGTTCGCGAAAATTGGTAGCAGTTCCCATTAAGAAACTCCCCCCAGAAATTAGTAGATTACCTATTCCAAGGAGAACTCTTCGGGATGTGTATCGATTAAGCAAACTCCATGCCATTTGGAGAAATCCCGCAATGATTCGCGACGTCCCTGTTATTATCCCGAGCCCAGTGTAGTTGAGTCCTAATTCCTGCATCATATTGGGATATAACACGGAGATCCCAATCGCAAAATGCTGAGCCAGATGTGATAATGTGATGATTGCTAGTACACGATTCCCTGGGCGCTCAATTAGTTTAGATTCTTCTGACATGTCTGTGTATTCCTGATAATCGTAAAGTGGGAAATCGAGAACTATGTTGGAAATTACGAATGTACGTCTCTTAGGTATAAGACGTTCGGACGCTTAGGACTGCATATCAACTTTCTTTTTCCAGTATGCGACGGTTTTCTCACTCACGTTATACTTTTTACTAAGATCATGAATATTGAGGTCCTCGGACGCTATCCCTTGCTGAATATCTGCCATTAACGTTTTTCGCTGTTCTTTCGTTAATCGGCGACTGCGCGGAGATTTCTTCGACGTCCGGGATTTGGATTTAGGAGTCCGCGTCGGTGAGGATTG